>Ga0302247_1000279_pt1 | contig 55862 bp, 46 predicted proteins | sample AAG_UR_Ile_MG_FD_193529 | JGI IMG/M metagenome (GOLD analysis project Ga0302247, IMG submission 193529) | Enriched activated sludge microbial communities from anaerobic digester in WTTP, New Holstein, Wisconsin, United States - AAG_UR_Ile | ecosystem: Engineered > Bioreactor > Anaerobic >...
CCGCCAGCACAACTTTCAGTTTCGTTTCTTTCGTGTGTTTATTCCGCATCCCAGTCATATCCGTTCCCTTTCCGTACTCGTTTAGGGACCTTATATCACTGGTCTAAATTTTGGGGGGCAGCTCACAATTTGTTCATGAAGGATAGAAAATTCCTCTCTCAATTCTTCGAGTGAGCGTTGTTCGGAAGTGACTTTAGAAGCCTGTTCGGTAAATGGATGTGCCGGCATGATGTTCATAAAAAAAATTTTAAACAATGAAACGATTTTACCGGTCATTCATGAAAGCAAATAGAAAAATTTATAGTTCACAATCAGTTAGTGAAAGTTTTACAAGGAGTTAAACCTGTAAATTTCACGGCCTTATATGGTTCAAATCTGTTAATCAAAACAAAATGAGGTGAAAAAATTCAAATGACAAATACGCCGGATGTTTCTTTTACAATCTGGTCGTGCCGAAGACATGGATTTGCCCGGATACCGGCTGCACCGGCTAAAGGGCAGCCTTGCCGGATTCTGGAGCGTCACGGTTCAGGCAAACTGGCGCATTATTTTCCGCTTTGAAGGGCCGCATGTCACCGATGTCGATTACCTGGATTACCATTGAAGGAGGCTTGCCATGATGAAGAATCCGCCTCATCCCGGCCTTACGGTACGGCATGATTGCCTTGAACCGCTTGGCCTGAGCATCACCAGGGGCGCAGAAATCCTCGGCGTTACGCGCCAGACTCTCAACAATCTGGTCAACGGAAAATCGGGCATTTCTCCCGAAATGGCCATCCGTCTCGCTAAAGCCTTCGGAAGCCGTCCGGAAACGTGGCTCAGGCTTCAGTCGGCCTACGACCTTGCTCAAGTCCGCCGTCATGCAAGCAAAATCAGGGTAAAGCGCGTTTTTCGGCCTGATGAAAATCATCGCCATCAGACCGGCGCGGTTTAGCCCTGTGACCATCCTTGCCGCATACACACAACCGTGTTAGCAAACATTTCCGGATTATCCCCACCTGTTTAGAGGACATGGCTTTTGGTCGCACGGGTCGCCACGGTCGCTTTTGAAGGCACGAACGTGCTCGATATCGACGTGCAGGTGCAGCTGTCCTCGGGCGCCGTTTTGTTCAACATCGTGGGCCTGCCGGACAAGGCCGTGGCCGAAAGCCGCGAGCGCGTCCGCGCCGCGCTTCACGCGCTGGGGCTCGCCCTGCCCGCCAAACGCCTTACGGTCAATCTTTCCCCCGCCGACGTTTTAAAGGAAGGAAGCCATTTCGATCTGCCCATCGCGCTCGGCACGCTGGCCGCCATGGGCATATTGCCGCCGGAAGAAATGGCGCAATTCACGGCGCTCGGCGAACTGGCGCTCGACGGCGCGCTGACGCCCGTGGCCGGCGTTCTGCCCGCCGCCGTCACGGCCAACGCCAACGGACGCGGGTTGATCTGTCCGGCGCAAAACGGCGGCGAAGCCGTTTGGGCGGGCGAAACCCTCAACGTTCTCGCGCCGTCGTCTTTGCTGTCTCTCATCAACCATTTCAAGGGCTCACAGGTTCTCATGCGGCCCGAACCCCGCGTGCGCGACGAGAACGTCCCCACCCCCGATTTGCGCGACATCAAGGGACAGGAAACCGCCAAGCGCGCGCTGGAAGTTTGCGCGGCAGGCGGCCACAATCTGCTTATGATCGGGCCGCCCGGTTCCGGCAAAAGCATGTTGGCCGCGCGGTTGCCGGGCATTTTGCCTCCGCTCGCGCCCGACGAGGCGCTTGAAGTTTCCATGATCCATTCGCTGGCCGGATTGCTGGAGGGCGGCAAGTTGCTGCGCCGCCGCCCGTTCCGCGATCCGCATCATTCGGCCTCGACGCCCGCGCTGGTCGGCGGCGGGCTTCGCGCCAGGCCCGGCGAAATATCCCTGGCTCATCACGGCGTCCTGTTTCTGGACGAATTGCCGGAGTTTCAGCGCCAGACGCTGGAAGCCCTTCGCCAGCCGCTTGAGACGGGCCGCGCCGTCGTCGCGCGCGCCAATCATCACGTGACCTATCCCGCGCGGGTGCAGCTTATCGCCGCCATGAACCCTTGCCGCTGCGGTCATCTGGGCGATCCGGCGCTCGCATGCGGCCGCGCGCCGAAATGCGCGCAGGATTACCAGTCCCGCATATCCGGCCCGCTTTTCGACCGCATCGATTGCCATGTCGACGTGCCCGCCGTCAGCCCTGCCGATTTGAGCCTGCCCCCGCCCCGCGAGGATTCGGCCGTTGTCGCCGCGCGGGTGGCGGAAGCGCGCGCGATACAAACCGCGCGCTTTGCCGAACTGGCGAACGGCAGCCCCGCGATGGCGCGCACGAACGCCGAGGCGGACGGCGAGCTTTTGGAGCGCATCGCCGCGCCGGATCAGGGCGGGAGCGCGCTTTTGACGCAAGCCTCGGAACAACTGAAGCTATCGGCGCGCGGCTATCATCGCGTTTTGCGCGTCGCGCGGACGCTTGCGGATATGGAAGGCAACGACGGCGTCCAGCGCCGGCATATCGCCGAGGCGCTGAGTTACCGGCGTATTAGTTTCGCACGTTAAAAATTCAGGGCAGGCTTTCGCCGGTTGTAGACGCAATTCACATTGTGTCGAAAAGAAATACGGGATAAGGACAAAGCGCCACGCCCGCTTTTTTTAGCCAGAGCCGAAAGAAGTTTTTTCAACGGCGCCCGTTCCGGCAACCGAATCGACTTTTTCGCATCGCGCAGAACCCATGTTATTTATGAGTACAGACCCCAATTCTATCCCAATATCTGCGCGTTTTGCCCCATGGCTTCGCAGGCCCGGCGAATTTCCTCCGTCGTCACAAGCAAATGCGAAATGCCGTTGTTGACCCCATGGATGGCCGCCGTCGTCGATTGCGCGCTTGACGAAATTTCCTTTGTCGCCGCGCTTTGCTGTTGGAGCGCGCCTTTAATGGCCAGCGTGATGCCGTCGATTCGATCGACGACCTCCCGGATGGCCTGCATCTGTTCATGCGCCGCCTTCGAAGACCGGCGCACGTCGCCGATGCGCGCCTCGATTTGCGCGGTAGCCTCGGCCGTCTGGTTGGCCAGAGCCTTCACTTCCTGAGCCACAACGGCAAAACCCCGGCCCCGTTCGCCCGCGCGCGCGGCCTCGATCGTCGCGTTCAAGGCCAACAGATTGGTGCGTTCGGCCACCGAACGGATCAGTTCGACGACCGAGATGATCTGGTCCGTGTGTTCCGTCAAAACCTCGACCGACCGGTCCGCCTCCTGCGCCTTGCCGACTGCCGTTTGGGTAATGTTTGCCGCTTCGCCGGCCTGACGGCCGATTTCCTGAATCGACGCGTTCATTTCCTCAACCGCGCCGGCGATGCTCGTCGAGCTTTCCGTGGCGCGCGCGGCCGCCGACGTCGTTTCGCCGGCCCGCCGTTGATGATCGTCCGTGAGTTTTGTCACGCGGCCGGTTTCTTCGATCATTACCGCGAACGCTGTTTTTGCTTTCTCCTGTTCCCTGGCAAGCGCGTTGGCGGCGGCGTTTTCTTTTCCGGGCGTTGTCTTTTCAAACTGATCGTCTTGTTCCCACCCCTCGAAGCGGCGCGCCAGACGACCGCTTAGCCACCAGTTGCCTGGCACAAGAACGATCAGAGCAAAACAGATGGCCCACGCCAGACCGGCAAACGCGATCGTTGTCACGAAGGCCAGCAGAACGAGGGCGCTCCCGAACAGCATCGAGGCAAAAACAGGACGTCGGTAATCGGAAATTGTCATGGCTTTTTCCCGGCAAAACGAACGCCATTACCATGCAAGAGCAAGGTTTAATTTTTGTTGAATGAATGGCCAAAAAATGGCGGTTACGCTTGTGTTCAGAGGCGAGACGCCGTTACGCATACGCGCCTATGCTTCTCTCCATTTTATTTTCCGCCGGATTTTTTCGCGTCTTCCGATCCGCCGCGATAGGAGTCGAGAAAACTGCGGAACATATCGACTTCCGTGATCCTGGATTGCGCCGCGGCAATGTCCCGCATGGGACCGCCTTTTTCAGGTCTTGTAAGAACCCGGAAAGCATCGCTTTGAGCCGTCCCGGCCATGGCGGGGCCAAAATCGATGGCCAGCCTGTCGAGCCCTTCCGTGTCGTTGTCGAGCGACATGGCGATGGCGCAATTGACAAGCCATTGCGCCTGTTCCGGCGTGACGAGCTCGCCCGCCTTCGGCGGCGGCCCGATCATTTCAAGCAACGCCTGCGCCGCTTCTTTCCACCGCTGCGCCCGCATGGTGATGTCGGCCTTAAGCGTTTTCGCCGGCGCGCTTGTGTTGTCTTGCAGCAACGCGAGGGCTTCGTCATATTTCTTCTGTTCCGAATACGCGCGCGCGCGCAACAACTGCCTTTCGTTCTGCAGCGCCTCGACCGACGGCCCGGAGGCTGGCATATCGTCCTTGCCCATATCCAGCGCCGCAAGCGCCGCTTCGGGCTTGCGATCCAGCAGGCGTATGGCCGCAAGACGGGCGCTGGTTTTGACTTTTTCCTCGCCTTTCAAATTCTTGATCTGGGTCTCCAGAAGGCTGGAGGCCTGATCGAGCAAATCGATCGCGACAAGTCTTTCGGCCAGATTGCGCCCGACGGCGACGCCTTCTTCCCCCGTCGGTATAAGGTCCCGAAAATCCTGATACAACGTCAGCGCCTCAAGCGGCGACATGGCCGCGCCCTGATCGCCCAGAAAAACGTCGTGGAAGGTTTTCGCCATTTCGGCGCGGACGGCGGGCGTCATCGGGCTGTTGGGGAAAAGGTGAACCGCCTGCCCAAGAACATTGAGCCCCGCCTTGAAATTTTTGGCCTCGATATAAAAACTTCCCAGACGATGCAGGATGTCGAACTCAAGATCGTCGCCGCGCCAGGCGTAACGAAGCCCTTCCAGCCTCTCAACCGCCTGCAGGGGCTTGAGCGAGCCGGTCGCTACGCCCAGGTCGATCAACGCAAGCTCCGCGCGAATCTTGTACAGGCGGTTGTTCGACTGCGCGACGCGCTGCCATAGCGATTCCGCCATGTCCGCATGCCCCGCCTTGCTGCGCAAGACGCCGCGCAGATAAAACAGGGCGGGTTCGATCTCCGGCAAATACGGTTGCGACTCCAGCCGGTCCAGCCATTCGCCCGCTTCCTGATCCTTGTCGATGGCAACGGCCGCTTCGATCGCCAGCACCCAGAACCGCGAATAAAAAGGTTCCGGATAATTGTTCAGAACGTTTTCCGCCAGACTGACCCTTTCTTCGGCGGCCGCCCATTCGCGAAACTGGGCCGCGCCCACGGCGCGCCACAACTCAATTTCAGGTTTGCCGTTAAGCTCCGGATCGCTCAGATCCTTCAGGCCTTCCTGCGCGTGACCGGCCAAAACATTCACCGCGCCGCGAAGCGCTAAAAATTCCGGATGAGAGACGAGATCCGGCGATTGCTGGACCAGCAGTCCCAGCAGAGACAACGCTTCCGCCCCCATGCCGTGAGCGAAGTAAAAACGCGCCAGTTCCAGCTTCGCCAGGTTTCTTTCGGCTTCGGGAACATCGACGATCGTTTGCATCAGCCGTTGGCGGTTGGCCGTGAAGGTTTCGTTCGGCTTGCCGCGCCATGTCATGAAATCGAACATGAATTTCCCGGTATCGACCGTACGGCTTTTTTTGCCCGGCGACGAACGGCTGCCTGTGTCGCTTGAAGGCGAAAGCTTCAACCCGCCTTCGGCCGTAATCTCGATTCCGTCGGAGACAGCCCGGACGACGACCTTGTCGTGGAGCGGCTTGACCACAAGCCCCTGGGCCGAGGGCAGCAGAATGTAATCCGCCATGCGCCGGGGCGCGCTCAGCGTAAACGTATCGTTCAGGGGAACCAGAACCAGATCGTCGCCCACGACCGGATCGGTGAACTTTACCGGTACCGGCGGATTGACCGCGGGCAAGAGTTCCCGCGCCCCCAACGCATATTCGGGCTGGGCCACCAGACCGGTGGAAACGGTTATTTCGCCACGTTTTGCGCTTTGAAAAATTTGCCACGCCGTTCCCTGACGGCCGGCCTTCACCTCAACGTCGCCCGGCACGGTAAAACGGTAGCCCGTATTGTTGGGATAATTGACGGCTTCAAGTTTCGCCGCGGGAATCGAATTCTTCGCGAGAGCCTCGGGCGCAAGCGTAATTTTGCGATCAAAAAGAATCGTGCACTTTCCGCCGCGCGCGAAAATAACCGCTCCGGCTTCAGTTTGCGGGTCGAAGGAAGCGATCAGGGACGGCTTTGCGCCGCTTTCAGATTTAGGCGTTTCCTGCGTTTTCTCCGAAACCGGTTTCGCTTCCTCTTCCGGTTTGGAAGAAGCGGGAAGGTTCGTTTGCTCGGGCGATTTACTGCCGGAAGCGGCGGTGTCCCCGGAAGACGGCGAGGATGAGGCGGGCTGGTTTTTTTGTTCCGTTTGAGATTCTGCCGGTTTTGATTCTTTTCCGGCGGCCTGATTTGCCGGAGGCTCCTTGGGCGCCGTTTTTTCGGCCGACGAAGAACCGAAAATGTCCACGATAGCCGAGCTTCCGTTTACGAAATCCTTCAAAACGGCCCCCTCAGGCACGCTGAAGCTTATCGCCAACGGCTTGCCGGATCCTGTGGCCGTGAAATGGCCGGCGCGGGAAAGTTTCGCAACCGGGCCGAGATTGACCGTCGCGGGCGCGGAAAATTGCATCGTGACCTTTGTCCCATCGCGGCGAATTTCGTAAGTCAATCCGCGAGGACCGTCGAAAACCAGCCTATCGAAAGCCGGATGTATGGCCACGCGCAGCGAAAGCGCCACCGGTTTCGGGGTTTCCTCCTTTTTACCGGCAGCCTGGGCCGCAAAAGGGAAGACCGCCGCGACCCAGGAAATGGCCGCGAACAGGAAAAGGCGTTTTATAAAGAAGAAAAACAGATTCGGTGGCATGCCCCCTGCTTATACCAGTTCAAGCGAAAGATGACACGAATTCTGTAGAGTCCCGTCCGGACGGCAGAGGCCGGAAAGACGGCCTATTCGCCCGACATAAGCTTGTCGATGGCTTCCTGATCAATGGCGTGCTGAGGCAACTGCGGCCCGTTCAGAAGGGCTTTTTCATCGTCCGTGGACGCCGGGCTGACGCTGCCTTCGCCGCGATGTATTTCCTCTCCCAAAGCCTTAAGCAACGCTTCAATTTTGCCGTCTATGTATTTGAGCGTTTGCACAACCTTGGTGATTCGCTGGCCGGTAATGTCCTGGAAGTTGCAGGCCTCGTATATCCGCGTCGTGCACGCAATGAGTTTCTCCTTAAGCTCGGGCGCGCATGCCTCCGACAGGTTCGTGATCGTATCGCAGACATCCATGATCTTGTTGGTCGCCTCCTCGGTGGCCCCGACCACCGCATCCAGTTCGTTCGTCGCATGGGGAATGTGGCTAACGCTGATGTCCTTGGGCTTGATGGCCGCGATTTCTTCCTTGGCATGGCGGATAAACGTCGCCAGTTCCTCAAGCTCGGCGTAGAATTTTAGGTCCGAAGCGCTTACGTCGCCCGACAGGGATCCAATCACCTGCCTGACGATCACGGTTATGTCGTCGGCCGTAAGCGGATGCTGCGCCATTTCATTGGCGGCCCTGATTTGTTTATGCAAACTGGTTTCCAAGAAGGCTAGGCGATCAGCATCGGTCATCGGCAATCTCCCTCGGCATACAAGGTTACGGGAGCCTAGAAGGCCCCGAGTACGGCGGAAATTTTTTGTTTTAGCGTTTCGGCATTAAACGGTTTGACAATATAGTTGTTAACGCCTGCTTCCTTAGCCGCCGCGACATTTTCGACCTTGCTTTCGGCCGTTACCATAATGAATGGGGTCGTCTTTAACTTGTTGTCGGCCCGCACTTCCTTCAGCAGTTGCAACCCCGTCATGGGTTCCATATTCCAGTCGGAAATAACAAGTCCAAAGCTCATTTCGCGCATCATCCGGAGCGCCATCGTTCCGTCCGTCGCTTGATGTATGCTCTTGAACCCCAGCTGTTTGAGCAGGTTCTCTACGATACGCAACATCGTCTTGTAGTCGTCGACGATGAGGATATTCATGTTCATATCAACGGGCATATACCAACTCCCCCACGAACCCTTAACCGGTTACAGGCATCCCCTCAGCGGCAAGCACCCTGGCGCGCCGGGGTTTAACGAATACTTAGACCGAAGAAACTGAAAAAATAGTTACCAGCACCAATCCAGGGTCCTATTAAGGCCGGAAGCAGTTCATGGACACCCCCGGGCAGAAAAAACAACAGGGGAGTTTTTCTCAGGATTCTGAGCTACTTGATCGGAGGCAGTTGGTCCTGCCTGGTCAGCGCTACCGTAATCTCCTTGGCTTTTTCGGGAGCCATTTCGGCCATGACGGCAGCCGTCCGCTGGGGCTTCATCTTTTGCACGACCCCCAAAAGAACCGGAAGCTCCAGCGTTTCAAATATGCGCGCCGCTTCCTTCGGCTTCATCGTCTCGTAAATCTTGACCAGATTTTCAATCTGGGCCTGCTGGGCGGCATTCAGCTGATTGACCATGGCCTGCAATTGGGCCCGCAAGGTCTCCATTTCCTTCATTTTCTGATCGACCCGTTTCTCGGCGACACTGAGACGGGCTTCGTACATGTCCAGTTCCCTGGAACGTTTGTCAAGTTCCTCCCGGCGGCCGGCGAGTTGCTTGACCAGCTCCATTTCGGAAGGCGACATGTCTCCTGCGGACTTTGGCGGAGCGGACCTCGCCTCCTGCGGGGAGGTTGCCGTGGAAGGAAAAGCGCCTTTTTCATCCGTTGCAGACGGCGCGCCAGTCGCGGGCCCCAGGGAAGGCGTATCGATAGGAGGAACCTCCGTCGAAGAAGCGGCCTTTAACGGCGCGACTGCCCTGAAAAGCCGCCCCTCGGCAACCGAATCCCACATGTCGTTAAGGCGCACGCCCATCACCAGCACGCCGAGAAAAATCATCAAGGGCAATAGAAAACGCGGGTTAAACATCATAACGGCAGCCCCGTAAGGAGTTCATTGGACGCATCACCCCAGCTTCTCCAACGCCTGCAGCAATTCTTTTTCAGCCGCCGACGTCGGCGCGATAGCCGCCACGGAGGCCTTGTTTTCGTCCGGACCCTTTGCGGGTTTTAGAGGGGTAACAACCGCCGATGAAGCGGCTTTTGTTTCGTCCGGCGGTTTCTTCGCCGCTTCCGGCGCTGACGGTTGCCGCGACGGCGCTCCTTCGGTTGCCGCCGCCCGGCTTATAGCCGCCGCCTTGTCGCTGAGACGGTTGGCTATTTGATCCGCGCTTTCGGTCAGGTAATGGAGTTCGTCCCGAATCGTCCGGGCTTTCTCGATCAACTGTTCCAGATCGTCCCCGCTTGTGCGCGCGGCCTGTTTCAGGCCCCGAATGCCGGATTCAGCTCGCTGGACGGTTGCCCTGAATTCGGACACAAAGCGCTCCATATCGGCATGGCTGGCGCGCAACCCCGCTATCTGGCGCATCAGGCGGATCGCATAAACGATGCCGGCCGCCAGAAGGCCGATGAGAACGAAATCGAGTATGAATGAAAAAATGGCTCCCATCGTTTATTCCTGATGTTTCGTTTCGTGAAGCGTTATCTCCTCAACGCGGACGGCTATCTTTCCATTCAACGAGCCCATGCGGCCCTGGAACAGGGTTACCTCCCCCGCGCGCAGGGCAATAAGGTCTTCCGGCTTGACATTCAACATGAGCCGCGAACCGACTTTCCAGTTGATCACGTCGCCGAGCGGCATGGTCACTTCGTCCAGAACGGCGTTCATGTGCATGTTCGTCATCAGAAGCTCATTGCCCAAGTGCGTTTCCCAAATCGAATCGCGGCCGAATTTTTCGCCCATAAACATTTGCAGCAGCAGCTCGCGGATGGGTTCCAGCGTCGCATACGGGATAAGAATTTCAATGCGTCCGCCGCGGTCCTCCATGTCGATGCGCAACTTGGCCAGAACGGCCGCGTTGGCCGGGCGCGCGATGGTGGCAAAGCGCGGGTTGGTTTCCAGACGGTCGAAACGGAACGTGACCGGCGAGAGCGGATCGAAAGCCCCGCTTACGTCCGCGAGGACGACGCGCACGAGCCGCTCCACAAGATTGCGCTCGATCGTCGTGTAGGGGCGCCCTTCGATGCGCATGGCCGCCGTGCCGCGGCGGCCGCCGAGCAGCACGTCGACGATGGAGTAAATCATCGCGCTGTCGATGGTCATCAGCGCCGAGTTGTCCCACTCTTCCGCCTTGAAAACGGCCAGCATGGCGGGAAGCGGGATCGAGTTCAGGTAATCCCCGAAACGCACGGACGTTATCTGATCGAGGCTGACTTCGACGTTGTCGGACGTGAAGTTGCGCAAGCTGGTAGACATCATGCGCACAAGCCGGTCGAAGACCACTTCCAGCATCGGCAAGCGCTCGTAATTGACGAGCGCGCTGTTGATAAGCGCCATAATGCCGGAATTGTCTTGCTGGGGCCCGCCGCCGCTGAAACCCAAAAGGCTGTCGATTTCATGTTGGCTAAGGACGCGCGCCGCGCCGCCTTCGGCGGACGCGCCGCCGCCTGCCGCTTCGCTTTCCGCCATGGCCGCCCACTCGGCCGCCTGGCGTTCTTCTTCGGTCATCTCGGGGTTTGCGGTATCGTCCATATCCGTAATCGGTTATCGGAGATCAGTTATCAGAAAACGGTCGAGACTATCAGCTTTTCTGATAACTGATAACTGATGACTGTCCTCTGTCATTGCACCAACATCTCCTGAAACAATACATCCCGGATGCGCACGGGCTGCGCGGCTTCGGACACGCGCAAAAGCAGTTCCTCGCGCAGCCGGAAGAGCCCGGCCGAGCCCCGCAGGTCTTCGACGCGCAACTCACGCAAGTAAACCTGAAAGTTGTCGATGATGCGCGGTTTTATCGCGTCCATCACCACCACATCCTTTTCATCCGCCAATTCAAGACTGACTTTTATCTTCAGGAAATTCGGACGTTTCCCTTCGCCGCTCAGGTTCACGAGGATGTCGCCCAACGAATAATAAACGGTCTTGCCTCTGGCCGCCTTTTCCTGAAGCCCGGTCGCGTCATCTTTTTTGCCGCCGATGACGCCCGTAAAATACAGCGCGCCGACCGTGGCGCCGCCTAAAACGAGCACGCCCGCAACGGCCACGACAATCAGCATCTTTTTGCCTAGTTTTTTTCCGCCGCCTTCCAGATCCTCCGGCGAGTCTTCCCCGCCTTCCGATTCTTCATCTTCGGCGACTTTTTTTTCTTTCTCGTCGTCCTTATCTTCGCCTTTTTTCGCCACAGCCGGACTCCATTAAGCAGGGAACAAGACAAGCCAATCGCGGCCAATACTCGCCTGTTGCGGGGCTGCGCGCCGCCCCTTTCAGGTCTTAGCCTTGTATGGTTAACAAGTGATTAGAAATAGTTAAAGAGCTAAAACCGTTCCGGCAAATTTCAGGGCGGCGCGAAAAAGAAAAAACTTTTTTCTCGATGGTGAGACGCATGGAAATGATGTTAAAGTTCCGTCTTATGAACATTCACTATCGGCTTGTGTCAAAGAAGTTTAATGCCCGAATCAGGTAAAGCGAAAGAACGGTTGAATCTCGTCGGCCTCGACCTGAAGGAGCTTAAGGCCGAGCTCGCCTCGTTTGAGATCGAATCATTCCGCGCCAAGCAGATTTGGTCGTGGATGTACTGCCATGGCGTCCGCGACTTCGATAAAATGACGAATCTGGGCAGGCCGGTTCGCGCCCGGCTGGCCGAACGTTTCGTTATAGGCCGCCCGGAAATCGTCACGCGCCAGCAGTCCGAAGACGGCACCCGCAAATGGCTTTTACGCATGGACGACGGCGAAGAGATCGAGTGCGTGCACATACCCGAAGAGGATCGCGGCGCGTTGTGCGTCTCAAGCCAGGTCGGCTGCGCCATGAAGTGCAAGTTCTGCCACACCGGCACCCAACGCCTTGCGCGCAATCTGACGGCCGGGGAAATCGTCATGCAGGTCATGACGGCCCGCGACGAGCTCGGCGAATGGCCTTCCACGCGGGAACAGCGGCTGCTTTCCAACATCGTCGTGATGGGCATGGGCGAGCCGCTGCGCAATTACGACAACGTGGCGAAGGCCTTGAAAATCATTATGGACAGCGACGGCATCGCCATAGGGCGGCGCAAGATCACGCTTTCCACATGCGGCGTCGTGCCGACGATCGAAAGATGCGGCGCGGAACTCGGCGTTGGACTCGCCATCAGCCTGCATGCGGTGACAGACGAATTGCGTGACGAGCTTGTGCCCATCAACCGCAAATACCCGATCAAGGAATTGCTGAACGCCTGCCGCAACTATCCGGGCGCGAGCAACGCGCGGCGCATCACGTTCGAATACATCATGCTTAAGGGCGTCAACGACAGTCCGGCGGACGCGCGCGCGCTGGTCAAATTGCTGGCGGGCATACCGGCGAAGATTAACCTTATCCCGTTCAATCCATGGCCCGGCGCGCCTTTCGAATGTCCCGACCGGAAGGCCATCGAGGCGTTCGGGGATATCGTGAATCGCGCGGGTTACGCGAGCCCGATACGCGCTCCCCGTGGGCGGGATATTATGGCGGCGTGCGGGCAATTGCGATCGGAAAGCCGGAAAAAACGCGCGTCACAGAGGGGTTAAGAGCCTGTATTATAAGGTTTTCCGTGCGTTTTCGAGGGGCAAAACGCGCGCGTTCAGGCAGCTTTGATGCAGCGTTTGGGCACCGTTGAAGCACCGTTGAAGCACCGTTGAAGCACCGTTGAAGCACCGTTAAGGCTGCGTTAACCAATTTCATGGTCCACTCTCGTTTCATGAAAGTGTTGACTGTGCGAGCGGCTTTCACATAGGATGCCCCTCACGAATTCAACAAGGCAGAAGACATGCGTCATTTTATGCTGGTTATTAGTGGTGCGTTGGACACGGGGCGATCCTAGATCGCACGACCGCCAACGCGCACCCGGGCCCTTCCAAGGGCCTTTTTTATTGCCCGAATTTAACATGAGATTATGGAGAACAAGATGACAAGGTTGAACGTAGAAACCACACTTTTCGGCCCCGGGGATCAAGACGAAGCCCCGGCGACAACTCTGCTTAAGAACAAACCAGCTCTTACGCTCGCGCCGGATCCCCGCACAGAGTTGGACAAGTTTCACGACAAGCTTTTCGCCGCATTCGACAAACAAAACGAGAGTCTCTGGAATCACGGAACGGTTTTTTGGCCCGAGGTCCGGATGGAACGTTTTGCAGATTATCTGGGCCGGGACACTCTTGAAGTTCACGTCACGCTGGGCCGCTTCACATTTAAAGCCGATTTTTATCAGAGCCGGAACCCCTATGAGAACGCCGTTCAGGCCAGTCTTGGCGGACGAGCCGGAAAAGACTTCGTCAGTCTTCCTCTTGCCGGGGACAAGGAGGCCTCCTTCCTGCGGAATCAAAACGTCGCCGCGCTTTCCATGAATTTCAAGAACGGCGAAATGCGTTTTCTCCGGCCCGACCGCACGGATGCCGGGTTCGACTTCGCGCAGGCTCAAACGCTTCTTAAAGGAGTCGCGAAAGAAAAAAAAGAAGCCTTGGCTCAGGAAGAAGCGGAAAGGCCCGCGCGCGAAGCCATGGAAGAAAGATGGAACAATTTTTACGGCAACGGCGTTATGGGCCTTGGCGCTTATGGCATAAGATTCAATCCGGCCATAAAAACGTACGAACCTGTCGAGGACTTCAGGCCTTTTCTTCGCCCGCGGCGGGATAACGGCAACGGAACAAGCGGAAAGGCGTCGAGGCACAATCCGAAGCATGACCCCCGGTAATGGATGAAGACGGCTTTTTGAAGAGGATGAGACAAAACGGATGAACAAGATTCTGCTGGTTAGACGCGCGCTGGACACGGGGTGATCCGAGAGATCACACGGCCGCCAGCGCGCACCCAGGGCCCCTTCGAGGGCCTTTTTTGTTGCCCGCGCATAATTGAAAAACAACAGGAGACAAAAATGGATTATGGAAGAACCGGAACGTTTCATGCCGATAGCGGAAGTTATCCGTCTTCTTCCGGCTCGCCGCATTCCGGGGAAAGAATGACCGGCGCCGAAATGGTTTGGCGCGCGCTTGCCGAAAACAAGGTGAACCATGTCTTCGGGTATCCCGGCGGCGCGGTTTTGCCGATCTATGACGCTTACAAACGGCAACAAGCCGTGCGCCACATTCTGGTGCGTCATGAACAGGGCGCCGTGCATGCCGCTGACGGCTATGCGCGCGCGAGCGGCAATGTCGGCGTTGTTCTGGTGACATCCGGCCCGGGCGCCACGAATACCGTTACGGGCATTCATACAGCCTATCAGGATTCAATCCCTCTCGTCGTCATCACGGGGCAAGTGCCGGTTAACCTGATCGGCACACAGGCCTTTCAGGAATGCAATATCACCGCCATCACGGCCACCTGCACAAAAAAGAATTACCTCGTTCGCGATATAAAAGATTTACCCCGCATACTGCATGAGGCTTTTTGCCTGGCCCGGTCGGGACGGCCCGGACCGGTTCTTGTCGACATTCCGAAGAATGTTCAAACCGCCAGCGGCCTTTATTGCCGTCCGGCCGAATGGATGACCGTTCACCGTTCGCTGTGCCAAAGAGCCTGCGATCATCCCGCCGTGGGACGCCAGAAAATCGCGAAAGCGCTCGATCTTATGGCCAGGGCCGAACGTCCCGTTTTTTACACGGGCGGCGGCCTTGTGAACGACAGGCCGAAAGACGTCTCTTTGCCGGAAGCCTGTCGCCTTTTCCGCGCGGTGGCGAAAATGACGGGTTTTCCCGTCACGTCCACCTTGATGGGGCTTGGCGCCTTCCCGGCTTCGGATCCGCAATGGCTCGGCATGCCGGGCATGCACGGCACCTATGAAGCCAACATGTCCCTGTGCAACGCCGATCTTGTTATTGCCATCGGCGCGCGTTTCGACGACCGGGTCACAACCGCGTGCAATGGCTTTGCTCCGCAAGCCAAGGTTATTCATATCGATATCGATCCTGCTTCGATCAACAAACTCGTTTCCGCCGATGTTGGGCTCGCGGGCGATTGCTCTCAAATATTGAATGGAACGATTGCGGCGATGGGCAACCGCGATTTCCGCCCCAACCATGAAGCTTTGCGGGAATGGCGGGGACAGATTGCCGAATGGCGGCGCGCCGATTCTTTAAACTACGCGGATTCGGCGGACGCCATCAAACCCCAGAAAGCCATCCAACAGCTTCACGAGATGACCCGCTTCAGCGATCCCTTGATCGTAACCGACGTGGGTCAACATCAGATGTGGGTCGCCCAGTATTATGGGTTCGATCAGCCGAACCGCCTTATCACCTCCGGCGGTTTCGGCACGATGGGGTTCGGATTGCCCGCCGCGCTCGGCGCGCAAATGGCCTGTCCGAATTCGCTTGTCGTATGCGTAAGCGGCGACGGCTCGTTCCAGATGAACAGTCAGGAAATGTCCACGGCCGTTCAATACGGAATGCCCGTCAAGGTCCTTTTGCTGAACAACCACAGCCTCGGCATGGTGCGGGAATGGCAGGAGTTGTTTTTCGAAAATAACCTTTCGGAGAGTTCCATGGAGACACAGCCGGACTTCGCGATGCTCGCGCAGGCGCATGGCTGGAAAGGCCTGCGCTGCACGAAACCGGAGGAATTCGAGCCTGCGCTTGGGGAATTGTTAAGCCATAAGGGCCCGGCTTTGCTGGATTGCCGGATCAAGCCGGACGAAAACGTTTTTCCGATCATCGCTCCCGGCAGCGCCCGGAACGACATTCTATTGGCGCCGCATCTTAGGGCGACGTAATCGATTCACATAGCCCGCAGACGCGGGCCGCTGGATCCCGGCTTTCGCCGGGATGACACGTTTGAGAGCGGGATAACGCTAAAAAAAATGGATCCCGGCCTTCGCCGGGATGACGCGGAGAGATAGGACTGAATGCTGATCGCTGAATGCTTCTTTTTCTGCTTCAGGAAAACCGGTTGCTTCGCGTGAAGCCGTTGGGGGGAAGACGGCCTGCCTGGGCGCGTTCGCCGCGCCAGGCGCGCAAATCCGTTTCCGTGCGCTCGCGCTCGCCCGAACGCCATGTCAGGCCCTCCTTGAGGTTGAAACTTTTCACGTCCGACAGCTCGCCTTCCTTATAGCGCTGGAGGATCACGCCGCGTCCGCGCGTCATTTCCGGCAATTGTTCCGCCGGAAAGAGCAGCAATTTCCGGTTCGTGCCGATGACCGCGACGGTATCGCCGCCCGCCGGGGCAAATGCCGCCGCGCGGCCTTCGCCGTTTACGTTCAGCACCTGCTTGCCGCTGCGCGTTTGCGCCAGCACGTCTTCCGCCTTAACGACAAAGCCGCGCCCGTCGCTCGACGCCACGATGAATTTCTGCTCCGGCTGGTATTTCACGATGCCGACGATGTCCGCCTCATTGGGAAGGTCGATCATCAGCCGCACCGGCTCGCCCAAACCGCGTCCTCCCGGCAATTTATCGACGCAAAGCGTGTAAAAACGCCCGTTGCTTGCGAAAAGCAACAATTTGTCCGTCGTTTCCATTTCGAGGATGAATTTCGCCTCGTCGCCTTCCTTGTATTTGATGGAAGCGGCGTCGATGCCGTGGCCCTTCATGGCGCGGATCCAGCCTTTATCCGAGCAAACAATGGTCACGTTCTCGCGTTCAACCACGGCTTCGACAGGAACCTCGATGTCCGCCGGCGGTTCGGCCAATTCGGTGCGGCGCGCACCAAGTTTGGTGGCCTTGCCGAATTTCTGTTTCAGATCGGCCAGTTCCTTGTCGATTTTCTGCCAACGCAAGCCTTCGTCCTTTAACAACTTTTTGAGTTCGCTTTGTTTGCCGGAAAGCTCCTTTTGTTCGCCCTTGATCTGCATTTCCTCGAGCTTGCGCAAGCTGCGCAAACGCATGTTCAGAATGGCTTCGGCCTGCACGTCGGTGAGTTTGAACGCTTTTATCAGGACCGGCTTCGGCTCGTCTTCCGTGCGGATGATCTTGATGACCTTGTCGAGATTGAGGAACGCGATCAGATATCCCGCCAACACCTCAAGCCGCGCTTCAATTTGCGCCAGTTGATGCTTCGAGCGGCGAACCAAAACGTCCTGCCGGTGGTCGAGATACGCTTGCAAGGCGCTGCGCAGGTCCATCACCTGCGGCACGCACTCCTTGTCCAGCACGTTGAGATTGAGCGGGATCTTCGTCTCCAGTTCCGTCTGCCGGAACAGGGATTCCATGAGGACCGCCGGATCGACGTTGCGGCTTTTCGGCGCGAGGATCAGGCGCACGTCATCCGCGGATTCGTCGCGCACGTCGTCGAGCATCGGCAGCTTGCGCGCCAGCAGCAACTCGGCGATTTTTTCGATAAGCCGCGACTTCTGCACCTGATAGGGAATTTCCGTGACAACGATTTGCCACATGCCCTGCTTAAGATCCTCTTTCTCCCATTTCGCGCGGAGACGAAACGAACCGCGTCCCGTTTTGTACGCCTCGACGATCGCGTCGCGTCCTTCCACCAGAACGCCGCCGGTCGGAAAATCGGGGCCGGGAATGAAGCCGACGATTTTATCCATCGTCGCGTTCGGATGCTGGATGAGGTGGCGCATCGCGTCGCAAAGCTCGCTGACGTTGTGCGGCGGGATGGACGTGGCCATGCCCACCGCAATGCCCGCCGCGCCGTTCGCCAGAAGATTGGGAAACGCCGCCGGAAGAAGGGCCGGCTCCATGCCGCTTCCGTCATACGTCGCGCGAAAATCGACCGCGTCCTCGTCGATGCCTTCCAACAGCAAACTCGCCACTTCCGTCAGCCGCGCTTCGGTGTAGCGCATGGCGGCCGCGCTATCGCCGTCGATGTTGCCGAAATTGCCCTGCCCTTCGATGAGCGGATAGCGTTGTGAAAAATCCTGGGCCAAGCGCACGAGCGCTTCGTACACGGCGCTGTCGCCGTGCGGGTGGAACTTGCCGATCACATCGCCCACCACGCGCGCCGATTTCTTTGGCGGCAGTTTCGGCTCCAGCTTCAACTCGCGCATCGCGTACAGCAAGCGCCGGTGCACCGGCTTCATGCCGTCGCGCACATCCGGCAGCGACCGCGCCATGATGGTGGACAAGGCGTAGGAAAGATAACGCTCCGACAAAGCCTCGGACAGTTTTTTGTCCACGATGGGCTGCGGCGGCTCGACGGGCGTTCGGGTTTTGGCGGCTGTGCGTGTCATCGGCGATCAGTTATCATTAATTGAACTTTTTTCAATGTTTTTCCGTTTATGGCCCGGAAACGGCTGTTTTACTGTAAAATTCGAGCACTCGCTCCCGCGCGGGGGGTAGCTCGCTCGTCTGCCACATGCGGCTGTGGGAATGGGCGAAAACGTGCCGCACAAGGAAGTGCCCCGTTAGTTCCAACCCTTGTAGAATGTCCTCGGCCGTCCATGAGGACTCGCCGCACAGAAAGCCCGGCAGGCAAAGCAGTTTGTTTTTGTAAGGCTCCGCCGCCTTAGCCGAAACCGCGCGGCCTGTACGTGGGCTGACGTGGGAAAGATTGTCGGTGTCCCCGTTAACGGCGCAGCATCTCAAGTCGAGCCCGTATCCAAGCGCTTTCAAAAGGCCGACTTCCCATTTCACATACGCGGGCGCCCAGAGTTCGACGTCCGTCAGGCTGAGAAGCGCGCGCAGGCCCGCGTAAATGCCCGGCATCGGCTGGCGCTCCGGCAGGCTTGCTTCCGTCACCGCGCAGGCACTTGCGATAATCGCCAGAACTTCCGGATTATCAAGCCACGCCGCCGCGTAAACCGTTATGGGCTCCAGCGAAAAATTGCCAAGGTGATCGAGGAGCCGCGCGCGCCAGCGCGCCTGCACATAACTGCCAGGTTGCAAATAACTCTGCGCGCGCCTTCCCTGCCCGCCCGCCACCAGTCCGGCGTGGCTTCCGTGTTGGGGCGTCAACAGCGTCACGATCGCCGCCGTTTCGCCGTGCGGGCGCGCCGACAACAGAATCGCTTCGTCCATCCATTCCATATGAAAAGCCTAGCACGAAAAGATAAGCTTCACGAGGCGCATCGATATTCGGTATATCTTCTCTCATGTCCATTGCCATCCGTTACAGTTCCGTCGTCACGCCTCCCGAAAGCGGCAGGATTTACGGCCTTCAGGTCGCCGTGACCGGCTGGCTGCGGGCTTATTTCCGCTACAGCCGACAGGAAAAATTCGCTTTCCTCGTCCGCAACGAGCAAAGCTGGCAGGAGGCGCAGGACATCGCGAAATGCGCCGGAGTCGATCCTTCGCGCCTTGTCGCCTACGACTCGCGCTACCCGCGCGAGAACTTCGGTTCATTCACGGCCGTCTTTCGCGCCGATTCCAACCCTTACGATCTTTTCTGGCAGCGCACGCTTTTGCCCCAGCCCGGCTTCGCTTTCTGCGGACTTGCTCACGCCATCGCGGGACTGGAAGGCGGCGAGGTTCTGGAGAAATACTGCCTCGCCCCCACAACCGCCAACGACGCCATCGTGTGTCCCTCCATGGCCATCAAGGCCGCCATCCGCTCGTTCTGGGATATTTACGGCGACTATCTCGCGCGTCGTTTCGGCGCGAAATTTACATGTCCCGTCCAGCTTCCGGTCATTCCGCTCGGCATCGACGCCGCGGGCATGGCCGCCAGGACGACTCCGGAAAAACGCGCCGCTCAGCGCGCCAAACTCGGGTTAGGCGAAAAAGACATTGCCGTTTTATGGGTCGGGCGGCTGAGCCATGTAATCAAGGCGCATCCTTTGGCCATGTTCCGCGCCGTGGAGTTGGCGGCCAGGCGCACGAGCGCGCCGGTGCATTTTCTAATGGTGGGTTATTTCGTGCCGGAAGAAGCGGGCAAGCAATTCGCGGACCTTGCGCGCGATCTTTGCCCGACGGCAAAAGTTTCCTTTATCGCCAACAACGATCCGCGTTTTCCCGACGGCTTGTGGGCGGCGGGCGATATTTTCCTCTCGCTTATCGACAACATGCAGGAAAGCTTCGGCCTTACGCCCATCGAGGCCATCGCGGCCGGTTTGCCGCGCGTGCTCAGCGACTGGGACGGCTATCGCGACAGCGTCCGGCACGGCGAGGACGGATTCCTCGTTCCCACGCTGCAGCCGCCGCCGGGAACAGGACACGATCTGTCCGCGCTCCTGCTGGACAAGCGCGAGTTGTACGGCGGTTTTCTGGCCCGCGCCGCGTTGTCGGTCGCCGTCGATCACGCGATAGCCGCGGAAGCTCTCGTCGCCCTCATCGATAACCCGGAGCAGCGGCGCCGCATGGCCGAGAAAGCCAAACAGCGTTTGCCCCATTACGACTGGCGCTCGATTATCGGCGCTTATGAAGCCCTGTGGAAGGAACTGGCCGCGCAGCGCCAAGCCGCCGCGGTCGCCCCGAGGCCCGATGAGCCCTGGCCCGCCGTGCCGCCGCAGGCCCCCGATCCTTTCGCGTTCTACGCCGCTTTCCCGACAGGCCCGCTGAAACCCGAACACACGATAGTCGTCGCCGCTTCAACCGAAGAAATCAAAATGCTCTGGCGTCATGAAATGAACGTGCTGGCCGCCGATACAATGCTTGCGCCCGACGATATAACCGCCGTGTTGAACTGGATCGCCGCGCAAGGCCGCCCTTCCCTTGGCAATATCATAAAGCAGTTTTCCGCACTCGATCCTTCGCGCCTGTGGCGCACGTTGGCATGGCTCGCCAAATTAGGGATTGCGCGAATCCTCTGACAGCGCTTTTCGGGCCACAACCCGGCTCGACGGGAAAACAACGATCGCCGTCGTTCCCTTGCCGGCTTCGCTATCAATCTCGAGAGAACCCTCGTGCAACTCGATCAGCGCCTTCGTAAGCGGCAGCCCAAGGCCCGTGCCCTGATTTTTACGGCTCAACACGCTTTCGATCTGCCCGAACGGCGCCAACGCGACCGGGATCTCCTCGGGCTTCATGCCGATGCCCGTGTCCTGAACCTTGACGATCATGCGCCCGTAGTCGTCCGCCTCGGCGGTCAGCGTTACCGTTCCTCCTTCCGGCGTAAACTTAATCGCGTTCGTCAAAAGATTGGTGAGAATTTGCTTGATCGCCTTCTCTTCGCCCCGCAGGGCGGGCAAATCGCGCGGCACCTTGACGTTAAGGTGAAGCCGTCCGGCCTTCGCGCGCGCGGCCACGAGCCGCACGACCGATTTCACCGTGTGCTCGATATCGATCACGCTTTCGGACAGCGCGCGCTTGCCCGCCTCGATCTTCGACATATCGAGAATGTCGTTAATCAGCGAAAGCAACAGATCGCCGCTGTCGTAGATATCGCGGGCGTATTCGACATATTGGGGCTGCCCGACGGCTCCGAACAGCTGGTCCTTGATGATTTCCGAAAAGCCGATAATGGCGTTTAACGGCGTGCGAAGTTCGTGGCTCATGTTGGCCAGAAATTCCGACTTGCTGCGGTTGGCGAAATCGGCCTGTTCCTTGGCCTCTATAAGCCCGCGTTCGGCATTCCTCCGCTCGGTTATGTCGTACATGGTGCATTCGAAGTATTCGACATCTCCTTCCGCTTCGCGCACAGCATGGCCGCTCATGCTTACCCAGACGACGCGTCGGCTTTCCTTGCCGGACCATACGGTTCGGCTGCTTTTCACGTAGAGCGATATTTCGCATTCCCCCTGGTTGTCGATCTCCAATCTGGAAAACAGGTCCCGGCGCGCCTGCGGATCCACGAACAGTTGCCCGTGAAGGTCGGGCTGTATCAGCAGCAGTTCCTGCGGACTTTCGTAACCGAGAATTTGCGCCATGGTCCGGTTGGCGTTGAGCCACTCACCGGATGGCGCGATTTGACAGATGCCAATACCGGCGTTTTCGAAAATAGCGCGGTATTTTTGTTCGCTTTTGCGCAAGGCGTGGGCCATGCGCTCCTCGTCGGCAACGCGGCGGCTCAGTTCGTCGTTGGCCTGGCGAAGCGAGAGCGCCAGATTGGCGACCTCGGCGGCGCGCGACCTCGCCACGCGCAAAAACATGACCAGCGCCCAGGTCAACAGAAGCCCTACGGCGAGAATAATGTAGGGAAGCGCCACGACCATAATGACGTTCCGCCCGGGAACGTTTACAAAAGTCAATTGCCACGCGCGTTCCTGCAGGCGAATTTCTTTTTGGGTTTCGTAGGGGCTTGAAAGATGCCAGTACGGCAAAGGTTCATCAAAACTTATAAAGGGCGCCGCGCCATCCCGGTCTTTTTCTACGGCTGAGAAATGTCTGAGTTCCCCCATTCTGTGCAATTCGATAAGCGGAAAGAAAAGCCGATGCAGCGGAATAAACCCGGCAACGGCCACATTGCCTTGCGGCTGGCCGGGAACCTCTTGCGCAAGCACCAGCCATTTGCCGGATTCATCCAGGCTTAAAATGGCGGACGCTTGCCGGTCTTTGCCGCGTAAGCCGTTTACGAAACGGACAAACCCCGCATCCGTCGCAATAGATTCGGGCAATCGCGGTCCCTGACTCAATGTCAGAATTGGATCGGCTTTCGCTACGCGGCCTTCCTCGGCCGTTATCAGGAAAATATTTGTGATGGCGCTTTGCTCGCCAAAAACCGTAGACGCAAAGCTACGGATCTTTTCAAATTCATCGGCTGAACTTGAACCCTTCATGTCGGCAATGGTTTCGATCAGATGCTGATCCTGATTGACCCGGTCCTGAAGCCGCCTTGCGCCTCGCAAGATAGACTCTTCCATCTGTTGCATCAGGAATCCATTCACCTGCTGGCGGACCAGTGCGAACTGCATAAAGGCAATCACCACGCCGAGAATAGCGACAGCTTTTAGAAACCACTTTGTGGTTTCCACGAGCGGCGTCATAGCGATCAGTGCCGTTCTGTCGGTCATGAGCTTTGGCCCTTGGGACGAACGCGACTCGCGCAGCTTTTCTCCCAGGGAGAACAGCTTGAGTCCGTTCATTCGATTGTTTCGTTATTTTGGCTCCAGACTGCTAATATCGAGTTAAGCCTTTGATTCGATAACCGGAACGCTTTGATGCAATATCGTCTTGAAATTGATGGGAAAGTTGCGGCCGCAGCTTCAAACCTTCCTTTCGTGGATTACATGCCCCCCCGGGATCCAATGGACTGGAACGGCCTTGTTCTGGTGGGTGAAGCGCCGGGAAAAGAAGAAGTCCGGCTCGGCAAGCCCTTCGTGGGAAGAAGCGGTCAGCTTCTAAACGAGATTCTGGGCGAAGCCGGAATCGACCGTTCCCGGTGTCTTGTCGCCAATGTTTTCCGTTATCAGCCTCCGGGCAATAAAGTGGACCACTTTTTCGCTTCCCAACGGGCCGCCGCACAAAAAGGCAAGGATATCGACACGAATCTGGGACGTTTCGGCAGCCAGTGGTGTCTTTCCTCATTCGCATCGGAGATTAAGCATTTAAAGTTAACGCTTGAATCTTATAAAAAAAACGGAACTTGCCGCATGATTCTCGTCGCTTTGGGCCGCACTCCTTTTTGGGCCTTAACGGGTGAGAATGGCCTGTTAACCAAGACAGGTCAGCGATTCGACTGCCGTTTGCTGCCGGAAACGGCCGTAATTCCTACCTTTCATCCCAGTTTTATCCTGCGCGGCAATTGGGGCAAAAGGCCCGAATGGTTAAGTCATTTTATTGCTGCGGCGCAACATGTGGCGCGAAAGTAACGCCACCCTTGCATAATGCCCCTGATAAGGGCTAATCATTCCGGCCTAACGCCCGAAAATGCTATGGATGAAGGATTGCGCGGTACGAGCCGCAGCAATGGCGTAGGGTACGTTTGATAGCATGTCCCAAGGGAGAACTGCGTGAATACACCACCCAAGATGAAACCCCGCGGCACATCTTATCGGGACGGCCCCTTTCAGAATGGCGAGGCCGTCGAAGCCCAGGATATTTATCCGCGCAACACGGGACGGCCCTTTACGCCTCTGTTAGACACCATCGTCTGGCCCCAGGAACTTCGCAAGCTGAAGCCGGAACAGCTACCTCAATTGGCCGATGAACTGCGGGCCGAGACGATCTCGGCCGTGTCCGTGACCGGCGGTCATTTCGGATCGGGTTTGGGCGTCGTCGAGTTGACGGCGGCCCTTCACTACGTCTTCAACACGCCGGAAGACATCATCATCTGGGACGTCGGCCATCAGGCCTACCCGCACAAAATCCTGACCGGACGCCGCGACCGCGTTCGCACGCTGCGCCAGGGCGGCGGCCTTTCGGGTTTCACCAAACGCGCGGAGAGCGAATACGATCCTTTCGGCGCGGGCCACAGTTCCACGTCCATTTCAGCCGCTTTCGGTTTCGCCGTCGGCCGCGATTTCAATAACAAAAAGAACAACGTCATCGCGGTGATCGGCGACGGCTCGATCAGCGCGGGCATGGCTTACGAAGCGATGAACAACGCGGGCGCGTCCAATTCGCGCCTTATCATCATCCTGAACGACAACGACATGTCCATCGCGCCGCCGACGGGCGCCGTCAGCGCCTATCTGTCGCGCCTCGTTTCGTCGAAGGAATACCGCGGACTGCGTCATATCGCGAAGGAATTCGCCAGCATCTTTCCGCGCCGGCTCAAGGAAGCCGCCCGCAAGGCCGAGCATTACGCCCGGGGCATGGTGACCGGCGGCACCCTGTTCGAGGAACTTGGTTTTTATTACGTCGGCCCGATCGACGGCCACAACTTCGATCATCTTGTGCCCGTGCTCGAGAACGTCCGCGACGATCCGCAAGGCGGTCCCGTGCTTATCCATGTCGTTACCGAGAAAGGTCGCGGCTACGCGCCGGCCGAAAACGCGCCCGACAAGCTGCACGCGGTGGCGCGATTCAACGTGGTCACCGGCGCGCAGGACAAGCCGGCCGCTTCGGCTCCTTCCTATACGAAGGTTTTCGCCAACGCCCTTGTCAAGGAAGCCGAGAACAACGATCGCATTCTTGCTATTACGGCGGCCATGCCTGCCGGCACGGGACTCGATCTTTTCGCGAAAAAGTTTCCGGAACGTTTCTTCGACGTCGGCATCGCCGAACAGCACGCGGTGACGTTCGCGGCCGGACTGGCCTGCGAAGGGTTCAAGCCTTTCTGCGCGATTTATTCCACCTTTATGCAACGCGCTTTCGATCAGGTTGCGCATGACGTCGTCCTGCAAAAGCTTCCCGTGGCCCTTATGATGGACCGCGCGGGCCTTGTGGGCGCCGACGGGCAAACGCATGCCGGATCGTTCGATCTTGCCTTCCTTTGCTGCTTGCCGGACATCGTCGTGATGGCCGCGTCGGACGAGCTTGAGTTGATGCATATGGTCGCCACGGCGGCCGCCGTCGACGATCTGCCTACCGCCGTGCGCTACCCGCGCGGGGAAGGCATCGGCCTGACGTTGCCGGAACGCGGCGAGGTTTTGCCCATCGGCAAAGGCCGCATCGTCAAGGAAGGCAGCAAGATAGCCCTTCTCAACCTCGGCACCCGTTTGACGGAATGCCGCAAGGCCGCCGCCGAACTTGACGCGCGGGGCCTCAGCACAACCATCGCCGATATGCGCTTTGCCAAGCCGCTCGATATGGATTTAATCCAGCGTCTTGCGCGTTCGCACGAAGTCATCGTGACTATCGAAGAGGGATCGATCGGCGGTTTCGGAAGCCATGTCATCCATCGTCTGGCCAATCTGGGATTCGTGGATCACGGACTCAAGATTCGCGCCATGACATTGCCGGACCTGTTCCAGCCGCAGGACACGGCCTATAAGCAATATGAAGCGGCGGGGCTGAACGCGCGCCATATTGTGGCCAAAGCCCTTGAAGCGTTTGGCATGAATGAGGCGGCAGCCACCGGCGCGTGGGCATAATTTTGCCGGAATTCGCAGTATATACTCCTCATGTGCGCAGGGCACACAAACAGAAACGGAACGGACATGAAACAAATCGCACGCGTTGGGATCTTTCTCTTGACCATGGTTCTTTTTTCATTCGGCGCACCCGTGCGCGCGGCAACGGCCCCGGACGGACCGGTCGCCAGTCAGCTTGTGAGAAATTTTTACACCCAGTTGCTTGACACCATGAAGCAGGGAGAGAAACTGGGATTTGAGGGACGATTCAAGAAACTGGAGCCCGTCGTCAAGGGCACGTTCGATCTTCCGTTGATGGCGCGTTTTGCCGTGGGGCCCTCCTGGTCCCAGGCCCAGCCGAACGAGCAACAACGCATCGTCGACGCTTTTTCCGAATTCAGCGTCGCAAACTACGCCAGCCGTTTTGTCAAGTTTGACGGCGAGAAATTCGACGTTCTCGGCGAAAAGCCTGCAAACAACGGCGGATTCATCGTGGAGACCGTGCTCACCCCTACAAACGGCGATTCGGTCGCCCTTAATTATCTTGTGCGCGCCGACGGCACGGGTCAGTTGCGCATCGTGGATGTTTATCTCGACGCTTCCATCAGCGAGCTGGCCGTACGCAGATCCGAGTTCAGCGCCATTGTTCGGCGCGACGGCTTTGGCGCGCTAATCGCGACACTTGGCGAAAAATCCAGGAAAATGGGCTCGACCTAGAACTCCGGGGCCGGCATCAGCATTCGGTATTCAGAAAGCCTCCTGAATGCTATGTATGCCGGGCGCTAATCCCTGAAGGCTGAGCCCCGATTCCCAAATATGCGAACCTTGCACCGCCTTGCCGTTATCGTCACCGCCGTTATGGCGGTCAATTTCGCCGTTTGGGCGGTCATCAACCGCGGCGCGCTGGAGCGTCCCTGGGGCGGCCTGATCAACAGCCTGTCCTACAGCGGCTATCAATCCGGCGACAGCGCAAACAAATATTCGGACCGCACCCTCGACCAGGACATGGCGTTGCTGGCCTCCCATGCTTACAGCATCCGCACCTACGGCATCAGCGACGGACTCGACCGGATCGTAACGTTCGCGGGCAAGCACGGCCTTATGGTGACGCCGGGCGCTTGGCTTGGCCCCGATTCGAAAACCAACGCCTATGAAGTCGCTCACCTGATCGACATCGCGCGATCGAACACCAACATCCGGCGCGTCATGGTGGGCAACGAAGCCTTGCTGCGTGAAGACGTAAAAATCGAGGAGATGCTCGCCCTCATCGAGCGAGTCAAACGGCAGGTCAGCGTCCCCGTTTCCACCGCCGAGCCATGGCATGTCTGGCTTAAGTATCCCCAACTGGCGCAAGCCGTCGATTATATTACCGTTCATATCCTTCCCTATTGGGAAGGCGTGCCTATCGATGGCGCCGTTTCGTACGTCCGCTATCGCTGGCAACAGATGCAGGCCGCGTTTCCGGACAAGCACATCTTTATCGGCGAAGTGGGATGGCCCAGCGAAGGCCAGTGGGTCAAAGGCGCGGAACCTTCGCAAATCAATCAGGCCCGCTTTGTCCGCGAGTTTCTCAACCTCGCCAGCGAAGAACGACTCGATTACTCCATCATCGAAGCTATCGACGCCCCGTGGAAGCGGAGCATCGAAGGGACTGTCGGCGCGCATTGGGGATTATGGGACGCCGCACGCCGACCCAAGTTCTCCATGAGCGGCATTGTCGTCGAGACCACGCACTGGTTCTGGGGTTATTTGATCGCCACCCTGCTGGCACTGTTGCCCATCCAATGGTTCGTGCGCCGGCGGATCGATCTTAAGCCCGCAGGCATTCTTTTTTACGCCCTACTGATTCAAGCGACAGCGTCCATGCTCGTCTGGGCCACGATAGCGGCCATGGCCGAGAAAATCATCACGGCCAACACGATCGCGTGGATCGTTTTGATCGGATTCCAGGTCGTGCTGCTCGCCCTTCTTCTCGTCGACGGGCTTGAACTGACCGAAGTCATTTGGGCCAACCGCCATCGCGCCTTTCCGCCAGCCGACAAGCCCTTGGCGCCCGATGCGCCCAAAGTCTCGATCCATGTGCCTTGTTACAACGAGCCGCCCCACATGGTCATGAAGACGCTCGACGGACTTGCGGACCTTGCCTATCCGAATTTCGAAGTTCTCGTTATCGATAACAACACGAAAGACGAAGCGGTCTGGAAACCTTTGGAAGAGTACTGCGCGAAACTTGGCCCCCGTTTCCGCTTTTTCCATTTGCCGAAATGGCCGGGTTACAAGGCGGGCGCGCTTAACTTCGCGTTGACCCAGATGGCGCCGGATGCCGAAATTTTCGGCGTTATCGACAGCGATTATATCGTTTCATCGGACTGGCTGCACGCCACGGTTCCGTATTTCGAAAACCCCGATGTCGCTTTCGTTCAGGCGCCGCAGGATTATCGCGACGGCAACGAGAGCCTGTTCAAGCGCATGTGCTATTGGGAATACGCCGGCTTTTTCCACATCGGCATGGTGCAACGCAACGAACGCAACGCCATCATCCAGCACGGCACCATGACCCTTATCCGCGCGGAAACCATGAAGCGCGTGGGCGGATGGGCCGAATGGTGCATCACGGAGGACGCCGAACTAGGCCTGCGCCTTTTCGAACGCGGTTACGAGGCGGTCTATCTGGAACATTCGCTGGGCCGCGGCCTGATACCCGACAGTTTCGGCGGCTACAAAACGCAGCGCTTTCGCTGGGCTTACGGCGCGGTGCAAATCCTGAAACGCCACTGGCGCGCCTTGTCCGAAACGCGCAGCAAGAGCGTTCGCCTCACGCGCGGCCAGCAGTATCATTTTATTTCCGGATGGCTGCCTTGGTTCGCGGACGCAGCGCATTTAGCCTTTGTGGCGGCAGCGCTTCTCTGGTCGATTCTTTTGCTTCTGAAATGGGTCGAATTTCCCCCTGCCGTCTTTCTGGTGCCGACGCTCAGCGTATTTGTGTTCAAGATCGCCTCGGGATTCTGGCTCTATCGCGCGCGCGTCAAATGCGGATGGCGCGACCGTATAGGCGCAGCCGTGGCCGGCATGGCCTTGACCCATTCGGTAAGCCGCGCCGTCTGGCAAGGCCTTTTTACCTCCGGCAAGCCCTTCTTCCGCACGCCCAAATGCGAAGACAAGCCCGCCGTGGTGCAGGGATTCCTTATGGCGCGGGAGGAAATCGGTTTGCTGGCCGGGTTGCTGATAGGCGCTTTCGCCATTCTCTACCGCTTCGACATCTCCAATTTCAATGCCCAGCTTTGGTCAGGAATGCTTGTGGTGCAAACCCTGCCCTATTGGGCCGCGCTTGTTATGTCCATGCTGAACGTTTTGCCGGGCAAGTCCCGGCAACATGAATCGGTCATGATTCCGGAACGGTCTCCGGCTCACCCCTGACCGGCGGATGGATCATCACCTTGTCGACGCGGCGACCGTCCATATCGACGACCTCGAAACGCGCCTCGTTCCAGTGAAAATGATCGCCCGCGGCGGGAATGCGGCCAAGCTTGTCGATCACAAAGCCCGCGATGGTCTGAAATTCTTCTTCGTCGCGCATGTTTTTCAGGCCAACAAGCGTTTCAACCTCGTCGACCGGCATCATGCCGTCGATAAGCCAGCTTCCATCCTCGCGGCGCACGGGTTTGTAGTCCGCCTCCTGTCCAAGTTCCGGCAAATCGCCGATGATCGCTTCCAGAATGTCCGTCATCGTGACAAGGCCTTCCACGCTGCCGTATTCGTCGATGACGATGGCGAGATGCTGTCCCGACTGCTTGAACTGGTCCAGAAGCCTGAGCACCGGCGTCGTGTCCGGCACGCGAAGCGGCACGCGCATAACGGCCGGGATTTCCAACGGTCGCCCTTCAAAAATGGAATTCAGCAAATCCTTGGCATGGACGATGCCAAGCACCTCTTCCAGATCACCACGAGCCACCGGAAAGCGGCTGTAACTGCTACCGTGAATGCGCCGCGCCTGTTCTTCCGGCGGATCGTTTTCGTCCAGCCACATCATGTCGATGCGCGGCGTCATGATGGAACGCACGGTGCGGTCCGCCAGGCGCATCACGCCTTCCAGCATCTTTTTCTCAACAGGCTTGAAAACGCCCGTTTGCGTGCCTTCGGCAATCAGTTCCTTGACCTCGTCTTCCGTTACCTGCGTTGCGTTGGGATTGTCGAGCCTCAGCAGCTTGAGCGACAAATCGGTCGAAACCCGCAGCAACCAGACAACCGGCGCCGCCACGAACGCCAGAAATGACATAAAACGCGCCACGCGTACGGCAATAATTTCGGCATAAGAAAGGCCGATACGCTTGGGCACAAGCTCGCCGATCACAAGACTTAGGTAAGTGACGCCGAGAACGGTCGTTCCCATAGCTACGGAAGCGCCATGGGGCGCGATCCACGAAACGGTATTCAGATAGGTTCCCAAGGGATCCGCCAGCGTCGTGCCGCTGAACGCGCCGGCCAGAATGCTGTTCAGCGTCACGCCAATTTGCACGATGGAGAGAAAGGACGTGGGGTCTTCCGCCAATTGAAGGGCCAGACGGGCCCCCTTGCGCCGACTTTCGGCAAGCTGCCGCAGTCGCGCACGACGCGCCGAGACTATGGCCAGCTCGGCCATGGCGAAAAAGCCGTTAAGCAGGAGCAGAAGAACAATGATGCCTATGTTCGCGAGCACGGAAACTCAACCCTCAATCGCAAACGGCATGGTTAACAAGCGCGGCTTGTGCGGAAACGTGCATAATGGCTTAATGTAACGGGTCTTGAGAGGGAGTGCAACCGCGTGTCCGACGCCGCCAAAAACCGTTTTATGCGCTTGCAGGCGCTTTACCGGAGCGGCGATATCGCGACAGCCGGAAATGCCGTGGCGGCGGCACTGAGAGCCTCGCCCAATGACCCCAATCTTTTGCACCTCGCGGCACAGGTGGCCGAAGCCCGGAACGAAGGGCCCCGGGCCGTCATGATGTACCGCCGCGCGCTTGCAGCTTATCCCGGATGGTTCGAGGCCACATACAATCTTGCCCGGGCGCTCGGCGCGCAAAGCGAACACGGGGAAGCCATCGCACTCATGGAAAAGCTCAGCGTTGCGCATCCCGGTATGCCCACCGTTTGGGAAGGCCTTGCCAGGCTTTGCCAGCAAAAAGGCGACTTGCCGACGGCGCTTGCGCACTGGCAAAAGGTTTTGGCGCTTTCGCCCGCCGATGCGGCGGCGCGCGCGCAATGCTACCTTTTGTCCCGTCAGCTTTGCGACTGGAGCGTTCCCCTTCAGGATGTGGGGTCCCTTACCCCCCAGGCGGTTACGGTTTTAGCCGACGATCCGGCCTTACAGAAAAAAGCCGCCTTGCGCTATGCAGAGAAAAAGTTTCGCGGCATCGCGCCCCTGCCGCCGGGAATAACGGCCAAAACGCCCCGCGAAAAACTCCGTATCGGTTATCTTTCCTCCGATTTTCACGCTCATGCGACGGCTTACCTGATGGCCGAGCTTTTCGAACTACATGACCGTTCGCTCTTCGAGGTCTTTGCCTACAGCTATGGCGTGGACGACGAATCGTCCGTTCGTTCGAGACTTCAAAAGCATGCCGGGCATTTCATCGATCTTGCGAACCTGACCGCCGCCGAAGCCGCCGCCCGCATCCACGGCGACGGACTCGATGTCCTCATCGACTTAAAGGGCCATACGCGGGGCAGCTGCCTTGAAATTCTGGCCTATCGCCCCACGCCGGTTCAGGTTCATTGGCTTGGTTATCCGGGAACTTTGGGCGTTCCTTTTATGGATTACTTTGTGGGCGATAACATAACTATCCCGGAGGGTTACGAAGACTACTTCACGGAAAAAATTATCCGGCTTCCCCATTGCTACCAGATCAACGATCGCCAGCGGGCCATTGGGCAAACGCGCCCGCGTTCGGCATATGGTTTACCCGAGAACGCCCTCGTTTTGGCCAGCTTCAACCAGACTTACAAAATCACGCCGGACATCTTTTCCCTGTGGTGCGGCATCATGAAGGGCGTGCCGGAAACGGCGCTTTGGCTTTATCAGTCCAACGCCTACGCGCCGGAAAACCTGCGCCGGGCCGCCGAAACGCACGGGGTCGATCCGGAGCGTCTGGTTTTCGCCCCCCCCTTGCCGTTGCCCGAACATCTGGCGCGCTATGCCCATGCCGATCTGGCGCTGGACACATTTCCCGTTGGCGGCCACACGACGACAAGCGACGCGCTTTGGGCCGGCGTTCCCGTTGTGGCCATGGCAGGAAAAAGTTTTGTCGCGCGCGTCGCCGCCAGCGTCTTGACGGCAGCCGGATTGCCGGAACTCGTCACGGCGGATATGGATGAATACAAAAACCTTATCCTTCGCTTGTTACAGGATTCCCAAGCCCGGCAGGGGATAAAAAATCGCCTCAAGGAAAGGCGTTTGTCGCTTCCACTTTTCGACACGCCATCGTTCGTCAAAAACTGGGAAAGAGTTCTGGAAGAGATCGCAAAGCGCCATTGTCCTTAACCAACGCATGCTTTTTCCTGCGATATCCACAGTATTCATGACTTATCCACAGCCCCGACGGCCCTGCGGTCTTTGACAGTTAACCAAAAACCGGCCACTTTCATGCCCTCGTATGTCTCCTTCCTTTGGGCATTGTCTTGCCGAACGCAGTTTTTTCAAAAATTACCCTTACGCTGCTTGGCGTATTTGTCCTTTCGGGCTGCGTCGGCGTTTTCCCTTCGGAAAAAATCGATCCTGCCGGTAACCTTTCGCGCAAAGATTATATAGCGTTACGCCATCGCGGTAATGTGGAAGATAAAGATGGTGGCCTCAAGGCTGTGACCGCAGGGCCGGGACCCGGCATCCCTTTGACGGACGCCGCGCCGCCTATACCGGCCATGCCAACGGTTTTAACGCCCCCTGCGCAACGCGCGGCCAAGGCCCCCGAAAAACGGGTCAGCGTGACGGTCACTGACAATGTCCCTCTTCGCGACGTGCTTATCGAGCTTGGCCGCGAAGGGAAGGTGAACATGGAAATCGATCCGCGCATCGAGGGCGGCATTATTTTCACCGCGCGCGACCAGCCTTTCGAAGATGTTCTCAGGCGCATCTGCGCGCTCGCCGGGCTGCGTTACAAGCTGGCGGACGGCTTTATGCGCGTCGAGCTGGACGAGCCTTACCAGAAAACGTATCCCGTGGATTATCTGGCCGTCGCGCGGCGAACGACCGGCGAAGTCACCATTGCGACGAACGTGTTCGATGTCGACGTGACGAGCGGCAACAGCCATGGCGCCAGCCGGAATATCTCTGGCGGCAACGGCGACAACAATTCGCTGTCGAAGATTTCCGCGGCTTCCGACGCCGATTTCTGGGCCGAGCTTGAACGATCACTGAAGCAGGTGCTGGCCACCACGCAACGCCAGCGCCCGCTTGTAAAAGACTCAGGCAACGCCAGCGCCGATTCAACGGCGAATTTCAGCATCGATAAACAGGCCGGGCTGGTGACCGTTTTCGGCAACGATCGACAGCAGGAAGCCGTTCAAAAATACCTGCTTTTGCTGCAGAAAAAAGCGACGGCCCAGGTCTTGATCGAAGCCCGTATCGTGGAAGTTGAGTTGAACGACGATTTCCAGAGCGGCATCAACTGGCGCACGCTTTTCGACGGCAGTCTCAACACCGCCGCGCGCTTCGGCACGGTGGGCGCGGGCGCGCCGTTCACCGCGGCAACAACCGCGGCTTCCGGCGTGTTTACCGCCTCTGTCGATACGAGCGATTTCTCGGGCATTCTCAACCTCGTCCGCACGTTCGGCGCCACGCGCATTCTGTCGTCGCCCCGCCTCACCGTCCTGAACAACCAGACGGCCGTTCTGAAGGTGGCGCGTAACGAAGTGTATTTTCTCACCTCGGCCCAATTCCCGACAACGGTCAGCACGTCGGGCGTTCCGGTGTCGGGAACGCCTGTCTTTTCCAGCACGCCACGCACAGTGCCGGTCGGCCTTGTCATGACGGTTCAGCCATCGATCGACATTGAGAACAGCCGCATTACCATGACCCTGCGCCCGACTATTTCGCGCGTGGTGGATTACGCGAACGATCCTTCCATCGGCCTCAACGCGGCGCAGGCGGGGATCACGAGCGCGGTCGAATCGCAGGTGCCGGTGCTGGCGGTGCGCGAGATGGATTCGGTCCTCCAGCTTCACTCGGGCGAAGTGGCCGTCATGGGCGGATTGATGCAGGACAGCTCGGACAACGAGGAAAAAGGGATCCCGCCGTTCGACGCGCTGCCCATCATCGGCAATTTGGCCAAGTCCCGCGACAACGACGGCGGCACGAGCGAACTGGTCATCTTGCTGCGCGCGACAATTCTCGACAAGGCCGCGCCTGACGCCGCCGACATCGATCTTTACCGGAAATACAACAACGATCCGCGGCCCCTGCCGCTGCCATCGAACGAACTTTAATGGAGAAGACCATGCGTTCTGCTTTCCGTCTTTCCCGCGGTTTCACGCTTGTCGAGCTTTCGATTGTTCTCGTCATCATCGGTTTGATCATCGGCGGCGTTTTGACCGGCCAGCAGATCATCCAGAACGCGCGGATCACCAACGCGGTCAACGCCATTCAGGCCTATCAGGCCCAGTTCCAGACCTACGCCCAGAACTACGGCGCCCTTCCCGGCGACGATCCCAGCGCCACGACGCGCTTTCCCAACGCCTCGATCGGCGGCAGCGGCGACGGCAACGGCAATGGCGACGGGCTTGTCGGCAGCGGCTCGTCGTTCGACACGTCGTCCTTCAGCACTCCCGGCGGCGAAAGCCGTTTGCTTTGGGCGCACCTGCGCGCGGCGGGCCTTGTGAAAAACCAGGTAACCGCCGGAACGACGGCCGTTCAGCCGCCCAATCCTTTCGGCGGCGTTTACGGTTTTCAGAACGGCGCGTTTAGCGGCGCGTTTACGACTACGGTCTTATGTCTCAGCAAGCTTCCGGCCAACGCGGCGCAAGCGATCGACGCGCGGATCGACGACGGCACGAGCAACGCGGGCACCATTCAGGCCTCGACGGAAACAGGCTCGGGTTCCGGCAGCAGCGGAACCGTGACAACCGCCTATATCGACGGCCAGACCTATACGCTGTGCGTCCGCATGTGATTCAAAAGGCAGAAGACAGATGACAGATGACAGAATCCGGAAGAAATTCTTTTTCTATCCACGGCATTCTATCTCTTGTCACGGGGCGGGGTTCACGCTTGTTGAAATGAGCATCGTGCTGGTCGTGATCGGCCTGATCATCCTGATTGTTTTCCCCGCCCTTAACGCCGTTCGGACCAACGCCCAGCGCAGCGCGACCGATACCAACCTTCAAGCCTTGCTCCGCGCGACGGCGGCGTTCGCGCAGGCGAACGGCTGTTTGCCTTGTCCTACACCCGCCGATATATACGGCTCGGGGTTCGGCCGCGTGCGGGGCGACACGGTCACAGCCGCCTGCAACGTCTGCAATTCGCCCGAAGGCATTCCGCCTTTCGTTTCACTTGGCGTACCGATGAGCATGGCCAAAGACGGCTGGGGACGGTGGATCACCATGCGCGTCGATCCTGCGCTGACGGTAAGTTCCATGGCCGGCATCATTCCTTCCGGTCAGGTTGGATTGTGCGCGGCCAACCTTAACAAGGCCAACCGGATCGGCATCGTCGTGCCCGGCGGCGCGACGCAGGCGGCCGCTGTCATCTTCGTAAGCCATGGGCCAAACGGGTACGGTTCGTATGCGGCCAATCCCTTATCCGGAGACAGCAATGGCTGGCGCTTGTCTTTCCCAAGCGGCACGACGGCATGCGCCAGCGGCGGCTATGAACGCTGTAACGCGGACGGCGATTTAACGTTCTACAACGCGCCTTCCGTTTTCGGCGGCAACAATCCCTTCGACGACATTCTTCTTTTTCTCGACCGCAACGCCCTTGTCAGCCTTTTCGGCAACGGCAGTTGCCAAACGGCATGGTGAAACCGATGCGCAAAACCGCTTATCTCCGTGCCGTAGCGGACGAACAGGACGAAACGGCAAAAGTCCTTTCCGTTTCCGTTAAAAGACAAAGAGAGCCCGCGGCTGCGCCAGCCCTGCCGCCGCTGGCCGTGGGCGAGCGCTTGGTGGAAATGGGCGCCATCACGCCCGATCAGCTTCAGATTGCGCTGCACGAACAGCGGCAAAGCGGCCAGATGCTCGGCTCGGTGCTCGTCAAGTTGGGGTTTCTGGACGAAGCGACGTTGGCGTCCCTTCTGGCGGCGCGCACGGGGCTGGAATCTATCGATCTCAAAAAAGTTGTTCCCGATCCGGCCATACTCAAGCGTTTGCCGCGCGCCGTCGCGGAGCGGTGCCGCGCCATTCCCTTGCGTTTGGAGGAATCCTCGCTCGAAATCGCCACGGCCGATCCTTACGACATTGTGGCGATGGACGAAATACGCCGCCATTTCCCCCGACAGATCGAACTGGCGCCCCGCGTGGCCAGCCCGGCTGACATCGACGACGCCATCGAACACTATTACGGCTTTACGTCCTCGCTGGACGGCATTTTGCGTGAGCTTGAAACCGGCCAGACGGAAGAACCTGCCGAAGGCGGGTATCAACATCCCGTGGTGCGTCTTGTGAACCGGCTGTTGTTCGACGCCGTCAAGCGCGGGGCTTCCGACATTCATTTGGAGCCGGAAAACACTTTCGTCCGCGTGCGTTACCGCATCGACGGGCGGCTGCACCAGATCCGCGCCCTTCATCGCGCGCACTGGACTGCGCTGTCGCACCGGCTGAAAATCATGGCAGGGATGAACATCGCGGACACGCGCAGCATTCAGGACGGGCGATTCCAGATGCAAATCGGCGGCGGCGATGTGGATTTTCGCGTCGCCATCATGCCCACCGTCTGGGGCGAAAACATTTCCGTCCGCCTGCTGGATCACCGGCGGTCCCTCTTGCCCTTGACGGATCTCGGCTTTAACCCCGGCGTTCTTGCCTTCCTGCGGCAAATCATGGAAAGGCCCCAGGGCATCACGCTTGTGACGGGTCCGACAGGCAGCGGCAAGACGACGACGCTTTATTCCATCCTGCGCCAAATCAGCACGACCGAAGTGAACATCGCCACGCTGGAAGAACCAGTCGAATACCAGCTTGGGCTCATCCGCCAGACCGCCGTCCAGGAATCCCAGGGCCTGACCTTCGGCGCAGGCATTCGCGGCGTACTGCGCATGGATCCCGATATCATTTTCATCGGCGAAGTTCGCGATCCCGATACGGCGCAAATGGCGCTTCGCGCGGCCATGACGGGCCATCAGATTTATTCCACGTTGCACTGCAACGACGTCCTTGGCGCCGTGCCGCGCCTGATCGACCTCGGTCTTAGCCCGCGCGTCATCGCAGGCAACATAAGCGGCATTATCGCCCAACGTCTGGTCCGCAAGCTTTGCCCGCATTGCAAAAAAACCCGCAGAGCCAGCCCTGAAGAATGCCGCGTCCTGCGCGCCGATCCCGGCAAGCCGCCCCTTATCGCCCATCCCGCCGGATGCGACGTTTGCGCGCACACCGGGACGCATGGCCGAACAGTGATTGCCGAGGCCCTTAACGTAACGCCGGAGATGGACGACATGATCGCGGCGGAGACAGGCCGCGTCGCCATGCTGAAGCTCGCGCGCGAGCAAGGCTTTCAAAGCATGCAGGAAGACGGCATCGCGCGCGTGCTGGCAGGCGAGATCGCGCTTTCGGATTTGCGCCGCGCCGTCGACATGACGCGGGGGGATTGAACGTGCCCGCGTACCGTTACCGCGCCGTCAGCGCTTCCGGCCGCATCCAGCGCGGCCAGTTGGCTGCCGCACATGAAAACGAATTGGGCCATTTTCTGCGCGAATCGGGCCTCGAGCTGATCGAAGCCAGGGCCCAGACGCCCATAGCGCTGCCCGGCTGGTTGCGCGGGCTCCGCGAACGCTCGCCGCTTCTGCAACGCGTCAACCTGTGCAGCCAACTTGAAGACCTTTTGCGCGCGGGTCTTCCTTTCCTGACGGCGTTGCATACCGTCATCAACACGGTCGCGCCCGGCTTGTTGCGCGACAGGCTCGACAGCATTGCCCACGCCATCAATCACGGCAGCCCCATCGCCGCCGCTTTCGCCCGACACCCCCGTCTTTTCAACCCGGTTTTTCTCGCGGTCCTCTCCACCGGGGAAACGAGCGGCGATTTGGCCGCGACGTTCGCCCAACTGGCCAAACAATTGCGCTGGCAGGAGCGCCTGCAGATACAATTAAGCCGGACGTTGCGTTATCCCCTTTTTCTTCTTTGCCTTGCCCTCGGCGTCATGACGTTCATGATGACGATGGTGGTGCCGCAGGTTATCGCCTTTTTGAATTCCATCTCCGGCGATCTTCCCTTCCTCACGCGGCTTTTGATACGCGTGTCCGAAGGATTTGCCGCCGGGGGGTGGCTTGCGCTTGTCTCTCTGGTCGCCGGAATCCTTATTCTCTTCACGGCAAAACGGTATTCGCCTTCCCTCGCTCTTGAACAGGACCGCCTGCTGCTTGCGCTTCCCGGCCTCGGCCCGGCGATTCGGAAAATCGCCGTCGCGCGATTTGCCCAAAGTCTCGCGCTGCTTTTGCAAAGCGGCGTCAGCCTTCCATCCAGCCTAAGATATGCCACGGCTGTTTTAGGCAACCGCGCGCTGATCGAAGCCGCGAATTTCGCCGAACGGCAAATTCAGGCGGGCCATACGCTTTCCAGCGCGACGGTGGACGTTTTTCCCCCGCTCGTAACGCAAATGCTCCGCGTCGGCGAACAAAGCGGCCAACTGCCCAAGACGCTCGACGAAGTCACGCGCTATTACGACGCCGAAGTCCAATCGACAGTCGAACGCTTTATCGGCTCGCTGGAGCCGGCCTTGACGATCGCCGTCGGCGCTTTGCTGGCCTGGGTCGTTCTGGCCGTTCTCGGTCCCGTCTATGGCAGCCTCGCCAAAGTGGGGATGATGCCATGAAAGGAAAGTCCTTTTTCCTTTTAGTGGTTGGCGACGACGGGGTTTTGCTCGTTCCGCCACAACGCGGCAAGACCGTTAAAACGCTCTTTGCGGACAGCCACGACAAGGCCGGAGCCATTCTTGAGGCCATCGCGGCCAGTCCGCGAACGCCCGTTCTTGTTCTTGCCGATACGTTGGCGCAGGTTTTCCGCCGCGACGCGCTGCCCCGCCTCAATTTCCTCGACAAACGCAAACTGCTGAAACGCCGGTTGCAACAGCACTTTCCGGAACCGCCCCATGCCCGACACACCCAGTTGACGGCGGCTTTGCCGCTTAAGAACCACGCCGCCTTGCTGGCTTGCCTGCATGACGGCGGGGCTGCAGGGCTTTGGTTTGAACGGTTGGCCTCGCTTTCCACCCCCCCGTGCTCGACGGCGCTTTTGCCCCTGGAAAGCGCCCCGATGGTCGCGCGTCTTTTACCCGAGGCCCGGAAGGGATGGGGCTTGATGCTGAGCTGGCAGCGTACCGGCGGGTTTCGCCAGATTGTTACGCTCGATGGCGAACTGATTTTTACGCGCTTGACTCCGCCTCTTCCGTTGACGGCAAGCCCCGGATTCACCACCGCGACGCTTGCGCTCGATCTTCAGGCAAGCCTCGGCTATCTCGCCCGCCTCGGCCTGACGGAAGGCACGCCGCTTTATGTTATCGCCGTCATGCCGGAAAAAATGCATGAAGCTTTGAAGACGATTTCCTTGCCCCTCAAATCGATTGTTACCGTTACGCCCCATCAGGCGGCGGTTCAACTGGGTTTGCCCTTCGGGCCCGCTCCGGACGATCCTTTCGGCGATTTGCTTCACGCGGCATGGTTACTTGGAAGGCCGCGCCCGCGCGTCCTGTTGAGACAGAAACGCCTGCAGCAAACCCGGAATACATCCCGGCTGAATCGATGGGGGAAAAACATCACCGCCGCCGTGTGGCTGCTTGCGCTGGCGGCGTTTGGCGTTGAAGGATACGATCTTATGCAGCGCGCGTTGACTCTCCAGCAAACGGCAACCGGTATCGAAACGCTTCGGCAGGAATTGGCGCAGGAACGCGCGCGGCTTGGCCCCGTTACGGAACCTCTGGGCCGCTTGCAAAAGGCCATTGAAAGACGGCGTTTGTTCGCGACGCCGGAGCCGCAGCCGTGGCCCGTTTTACGGTCCCTCGATAAAGGCCTCGGCAGCAACGCGCGCGCGGTTCGCATCGAATGGCGGCCCGGCGCGCCCGGCCGACCGGAAACCCTGCGGACAAGCCTTCGCCTCACCGGCAATGCCGCGCCTGCCAGAGCCAAAGGAGCCATGCGCCAGCAAACCGCGCAAGCGTTCGACGCGCTGGCCGTCTCGTTGCGGGCCGCGATGCCGGATTATGACGTCACGATCGGCCGCTATCCCTTCCCCGCCCTGCCGAACGAAACGCTGTCGAACAACGACGCGAAAAACAAACCGGCGGAACACGTCTTCTCGCTTGCGGCGGATTTCACGCTAACCCGGACAAAGCCATGAAAGACCTGCGGCCTCATAAAGCATGGTTTTTGGCGTTGTACGCGGTCTTGCTTCTTCTGCTCGGACTCGACCCGCTGATGACCCTTTCGCGGGAAGCGATTGAAAAGGAACAGAACGATTTATCGTCCGCGCACCGGCAGCTTGAGCAAGAGCTGAAACAGCTTCGCGACGACGCCGCGCTGGCCGAACGTTTGAGCCGGGATATCAACGCGGGCGACGTCGAAAAATATCTGGCTCCCGCCAGCCGCCTTCAGGTCACGGCGAAACTGGAGCCGCTGGCGGCGGACTCACGGCTCAGCAACTTCACTTACACGCTTGCGCCGGAACAGCCGTACACGGACAAAAGGCCGGATCGCGAAACGGAAGGCCTTGTTCAGAGCAAGCTTTCGCTGCAGGCCGAAGCGCCAGCGGACGGCGACGTGTACGGATTTATCGACCGCCTCCAGCAGGCGCTGCCGGGCAAGCTTCGTTTGGACTCCATCGTTGTCGAGCGTCTTCCGAAAGATTCCCTTGCCGCCGCCAACGTGCGCATGGAGGTTGCGTTCGAATGGCTGGCCAACGAAAGCCGCAAAAGGGAAAGCCCATGAAAAAGATTTATTTCTCTCTGCGCCTCGGCTTTCTTGTTGGGATCATGCTTTGTTGTTTGACTCCCCTGGCTCGCGCCGGCGACGATGACTTACGAGCGCTTTCGGTTTTCTTTACCGGCAAGGAGGCGAAGAAGATTGAACGCGCCGTGCAACGGGCTTCGCTTAAGCCTCCGGCGTTGACTTTCGACACCATCGAACTCGGCGCCGTCTTGTATTACGGCCCCGGACAATGGACCGTTTGGCTTCAGGGCGAGCGATGGACGCCGAAAACCTCACATCCCTATGTGCGTATCCTGAACGTCGAGGCCGACCGCGTTCGCCTTTCCGTGACCCCTTTTGCGGGCGAAGCCCCCCGGGAAATAACGTTGCGCCCCCATCAGAACTATCAGGTCCTTAGGGACCTCATCGTTGAAGGAAAACCATGATTTCCCTTTAATTATATTGGGTTATATACCGTTCCCAAACGAACTTCTTGACAATTCCGGCGCAAGGCCTAAGAACGAGGACTAAATAGATACTATTTAAGGCGCGCGAAACCATGATCCGGATGAGCAAACTGGCGGATTACTCTTTCATCCTTCTAACCCGGATGGTTTGCGAAGATAAAAAATCGTGGGCCGCCTCGGAACTCGCCACGTGCACCACGCTGCCTGTGCCGACCGTCGCCAAAATCATGAAACTTCTTTCCAAAGACGGCGTTGTCACGGCGCAACGCGGCGCAGCCGGAGGCTACAGCCTTGCCATGCCGCCGCATGAAATCTCCATTGCCACGATTATCGAAATCGTCGACGGACCGATCGCGCTTACCGACTGCGTCGGCCGGAACCATCCCGCCTGCGCCGTGCAATCGCTTTGCCCGATGCATGGCGGCTGGGACAAGGTGAACAAGGCTTTGCGGACGGCGCTTGAATCGGTTTTTTTGTCCGATCTTGCCGCCGCTTCGTTCGACATGGGGCCGCTCGCTTCCCGGCCCATCGCAGGGAAATAATCTCATGAACGTTTCCGCCCAGACGCTCGAGTCGCTTGCCCGGTCGCGCTACAAGCACGGCTTCGTCACGCCTGTCGAATCCGAAACGTCGCCCAGGGGACTGAACGAAGAAACGATCCGCTTTATCGCCGCCAAAAAGAACGAACCGGCATGGCTTCTGGACTGGCGATTGAAGGCTTTCCGGCACTGGCTTACGATGAAGGAGCCGGAGTGGGCTCATCTTCGTCACTCGCCCATCGATTACCAGGACGCCCATTACTATGCCGCGCCGAAAGCGAAAGCCGGACCGAAAAGCCTCGATGAAGTCGATCCGGAGATTCTTAAAACTTATGCAAAGCTCGGCATTCCGCTGAAAGAACAGGAAATGCTGGAGGGCATCGCGCCGCGCGTCGCGGTTGACGCGGTGTTCGACAGCGTTTCGGTCGCCACTACGTATAAAAAGAACCTGGAATCCTATGGCATTATCTTTTGCTCGCTAACGGAAGCGATGCATGAGCACCCTGGGCTTGTAAAAAAGTATTTGGGATCCGTCGTGCCCGCGACGGACAATTTTTTTGCGGCCCTGAACGCGGCCGTGTTTGCGGACGGTTCTTTCGCCTACATCCCGAAGGGCGTCCAGTGCCCTATGGAGCTTTCCACCTATTTCCGCATCAACGCGGCCAATACTGGACAATTTGAGCGAACGCTTATTATTGCCGATGAAGACGCGCACGTCAGCTATCTTGAAGGCTGCACCGCGCCAAAACGCGACGAAAACCAGTTGCATGCCGCCGTTGTGGAGCTTGTCGCGTTGGACAACGCCGAAATCAAATACGCCACTGTCCAGAACTGGTATCCCGGCGATGAAAACGGCAGAGGCGGCATTTACAATTTCGTGACCAAGCGAGGCCTGTGCAAAGGCCGCAACGCCCGTATTTCATGGACGCAGGTGGAAACCGGCTCGGCCATTACGTGGAAATACCCGAGCTGCGTTCTGGAAGGCGACGGCTCGACGGGCGAATTTTATTCCGTGGCCGTTACCAACCATCATCAACAAGCCGATACCGGCGCCAAAATGATTCACATCGGCAAAAATACGCGCTCGACGATCGTTTCCAAGGGTATCAGCGCGGGCAAAGCCCAGAACACGTACCGCGGGCTGGTCAAAATCCTTCCCGGCGCCGAAGGCGCGCGCAACAAAACGCAATGCGACAGCCTGCTTATCGGCGATCAGTGCGGCGCGCATACGGTGCCCTATATTGAATCGCGAAATTCGTCCGCACGCGCCGAACACGAAGCCACGACGTCGAAGATCGGCGAAGATCAACTTTTCTACTGCCAACAACGGGGATTGAACGGCGAAGAAGCCATGGCGCTTATCGTCAACGGCTTCTGCAAGGACGTTTTGCAGAAGCTACCGATGGAATTCGCCGTCGAGGCGCAAAAGCTGGTGGGCATAAGTCTGGAGGGCAGCGTTGGTTAGCATGCTTTTTCTTTTGGGTTTGATCCCCGCCTCGATTGTCTGGAAAAAGCTCGAGGGTTCGCGACCGCTTTTGCGCGAGGGAGCCTGCGCTTTGGCCTTATTCTTTCCCATAATTATCTATCAATTTTTTCGAACCTTTCTGTAAAGGCAGAACAAAATGACGTTGCTAGACATTCACAATCTCCATGCCGCTCCCTCACGAAAAGCCGGAGCAGATTCCAGCGAACGCGAAATCCTGCAAGGCGTCGACTTGACCCTGAAAGCGGGCGAAGTCCATGCCATCATGGGTCCGAACGGTTCGGGTAAAAGCACATTGGCCTATGTGCTAGCAGGCCGCCCCGGTTATAGCGTTACGGAAGGATCCGTCACATTTAAAGACAGGGATTTGCTGGCCATGAAGCCCGAGGAACGCGCCGCCGCGGGCATCTTTTTGGCTTTTCAGTACCCCGTGGAAATCCCGGGCGTTACGAACATGAACTTTTTGAAGACCGCGCTGAATGCCGTTCGCAAGGCGCGCGGCGAGAAAGAGTTAGATACCATGCAGGTCATGAAAATCCTGCGCGAAAAAGCACGCGCCCTGGGCATAAGCGACACGATGCTTAAACGCGCCGTCAATGCCGGGTTCTCGGGCGGCGAGAAAAAGCGTAACGAAATTATGCAAATGGCCGTTCTGGAACCGTCGCTTTGTATTCTGGACGAAACCGATAGCGGTCTCGATATCGACGCGCTCAAGGTAGTGGCCGACGGCGTCAACGCCCTGCGCAGTCCCGAACGTTCCACGATTATCATCACCCATTATCAACGCCTGCTCGATTACATCAAACCCGACTGCGTGCATGTGTTGGCCTGGGGACGCATTCGGGCTTCGGGCGGGCCGGAGCTGGCGCTTAATCTCGAATCCAAAGGATACGCGGAGTTTGCCGATGGCCGCGCGGCTTAACGCCATATTCTTCGATTGGAATGGCACGCTGCTTGCGGACACGCTTTGCTGCTGGCGCGCCTCCAATATAGTGCTGGAACATTTGGGCAAAGCGCCTGTCTCGATGCAAAAATATCGCGCGCATTTCAATGTGCCTCTCGATCAAATGTACCGGGCTTTCGGTTGCAGCGCACAGGAACTTATCGACCGCTTCGACGTCATCCATGACGTTTGGAACAGTGCTTATGACAATCAAGTCAAAAAGGCGCGTTTGCGGCGCGGCGCGCGGGCGTTGTTGCATGCCCTGAACAAAAAGCCCGAACACAGCGTCATACTCAGCAACCAGACGATTGCGAACATTGCGAGCCATATTCAAAGGCTCGATGTCCATGACTGTTTTACGGCGCTTCTTGCCAACGACGCGCCGGGTCCTGCTTTTGTCAAACGGAACAAGGGAGAGAGGCTTAATCGTTACCTGAACGAGCGCCGAATTTCCCGCGCCATCATCGTCGGCGATACCGAAGAAGAAATCGATATAGCTAAAGAACATGGGCTTGTATCCATCGCCATTACGGACGGCGTCTGCTCGACCAGGCGGCTTAAAGCCGCCAAACCCGATTTTCTCATCGACAGCCTGACCGAAATTCCGGCTATTGCGGACCGCGTTTTCGGCCTGCAAAAAGAGGCAGCGTAATGTCCCTCGCCGCCGTCATCGAACGTAGCCGCCAAGAGCGCGAAGCGTGGAAATACACCAGCCTTGAAGCGCTGGCAGGTCTTTCTTTCTCCGAATCTCCCTTGTCTTCCCTAAAGAAGATACCTTTACCGGACACGCCGCACAGGATTGTCTTTATGAATGGCGTCTGGCAGCCGACGCAGTCGCACTTAAGCGGGCTTCCGGCCGATTTCATGCAAGGCTCGCCGGACGAAGGATACAAACTGACCTTGCCGGAACAGATGTGCCTTGTGACCGCGCCGCTCGAAATGCTGTTTCTGAACCAGCCAGGCGATGGACCGACGGAAACCCGGACAAAACTCCATATATCGCTTGGCGCCAGCGGCCGTCTTACGCTCGTCGAAAGGCACCAACCGTATAACTTGCGCTCAACGCCCATGGCGCATATCGTCGAAAGCGTCATTGATCTGGCCCCCCAGGCGAAACTGGTGCACGGTAAAATTCTGGAAGGCAACGCAGGGACGGTTCATCTTGCGCAAACGAACGCGAAAATTGGCAGAGGCGCCTTTTATGACAATTTTGCATTGCTTCGCGGCGGAAAAATAACCCGCAACGAGCTTGATGTAACCTTAGGGGGCAAACTAGCTCAATGTTCCCTGCGGGGCGCGATGCTTTTGCGGAACGGCGAACATGCCGATACAACGACGAGCGTAACTCACCTCTCGCCACATTGTTCTAGCCGCCAAATATTCAGATCTGTCATTGATGACGACGCACGTGGCGTGTTTCAGGGGAAGATCGTCGTGAACGAGAGTGCACAGAAAACGGATGCCTATCAGCTTCATCGCGCTCTTCTTCTTTCGGACAAGGCCGAAGTGGATGCCAAACCGGAGCTTGAAATCTACGCCGACGACGTCAAGTGCAGCCATGGCAACACCGTGGGCGATCTGGACGAGCCATCCCTGTTTTACCTTCGCTCGCGGGGCATCGGCGAAAAAGCCGCCCGCGCGCTTCTCATCAAGGCTTTTGTGAACGAATTGACGGACGACATTCAATCGCCTGAATTGCGCGAAGCCGCGCGTATTGCCGTTGAGGATTGGTTACAATGAAAAAGAATGAATCCCCCCATGTCGGCAAGCTTGCCGCCGCCGACTTTCCCGCTCTCAATCAACAAATTCACGGTTATCCGCTCGTTTATTTCGACAATGGCGCGAGCGCACAGAAGCCATGCGTTGTATTAGAGGCCATGCAACGGTTTTACGAGAGCGACTATGCCAACATTCACCGCGGCGTTCATGAACTGAGCATGCGGGCGACCGATCAGTATGAAGCTGTCCGGGAAACTGTGCGCCAGTTCATCAACGCCAGGCATGCGGATGAAATTGTTTTCACGAAAGGCGCGACGGAAGCCATCAATCTTGTTGCCGCGACGTGGGGACGAAAATTTCTTAAGCCGGGCGATGAAGTCCTTATTACGGAACTTGAACATCATTCGAACATCGTGCCGTGGCAGTTGTTGCAGGAGCAAATCGGGCTCGTGCTGCGCGTTGCGCCGATCACGCCCGAAGGCGATGTGCCGCTGGAATCCGTGCGCGCCGCGTTGTCGCCGCGCACAAAACTGGTGTCGGTCGCGCATGTGTCGAACGCGCTGGGCACGGTTTTGCCGGTTCGGGAAATCGCGCAGCTTGCCCACGCGCAAAACGTTCCCGTTCTGATCGACGGCTGCCAGGCAGTTAGCCATATGCCCGTCGATGTGCAGTCATTGGACGCCGATTTCTACGCTTTCTCCGCCCACAAACTTTACGGCCCCACCGGCATCGGCGTTCTCTACGGCAAGCAAGAAATCCTGAAAACCATGCCTCCATATCAAGGCGGCGGCGACATGATCGACTCGGTAAGTTTCAAGGAAACGATTTATAAGCCGCCCCCGTATCGCTTTGAAGCCGGGACTCCGCCGATTGCGGAAGTAATCGGCCTTGGCGCGGCCATCGAGTATGTCAGAGCCATCGGCATGGATGTTATTGCGCAGCATGAAGCGTCTTTGCTGGCCTATGCCACCGAAAGACTATGCGCCTTCAATGACTTGCGCATCGTCGGCACCGCGCCGAACAAGGCAAGTATTATGTCTTTCGTTATGGAGCGCGCGCACCCGCACGACATCGGCACCATCCTCGACCGCCAGGGCATAGCCATCCGCGCAGGCCATCATTGCGCGCAGCCTGTGATGGAGGTGATGGACATTCCCGCCACGGCCCGCGTCTCGTTCGGCCTTTACAACACGACGGAAGAAATTGACGCCCTTGTGCGCGGCCTCGAAAAAGTGCAGGAGATTTTTGGATGAACGATATAACCGATGACTTGCGCGATTTGTATCAGGACCTGATCCTCGATCACGGCAAGAACCCGCGCAATTTTCGCGCGATTCCGGAAGCAAACTGTGAGGCTTTGGGCCACAACCCTCTTTGCGGCGACAAACTGGTTCTTTACCTGACCGTCGACGACAACGGCCTTATCGAGGACGCGGCTTTTCAGGGAAGCGGCTGCGCCATTTCCATGGCTTCGGCCTCCATGATGACGGAAATTCTGAAGGGCAAAAACGCGGCCGAGGTTCAGAAATTGTTCGACTATTTTTACGGCCTTTGCACGGATCATATCGAAGACATAGCCGCTACCGAAAAAAATCTATCGGATGACGACATTGCGCGCTTGCAAGCCCTTTCAGGCGTAAAGCATTATCCTGTTCGCGTGAAGTGCGCGACTCTCCCCTGGCGCACGCTGCAATCGGCGCTTGATCCCCATGGCGCCAGGAAAGTCGCAACGGAATAACAACACAAAGAGAGTCCTTATGCCCAAAACAAATGAAACTCGCCTCGCTGATTACACACCCCCCGCTTTTCTCGTCGACACCATCGATCTGGATTTCGATATTCGTTCCGAACACACGCGCGTACGGGCGTGTTTGCAGGTCCGGCGCAATCCCGCGAGCAAGAACAAAAAAGCCCCGCTAACGCTCGACGGAGAAGCCCAGAAATTGTTAAGCGTAAAACTGAACGGCAGAAAGCTTTCGTCCAAAGAGTATAAGCTTACGCCTCATGGGCTCACTGTCGCTAAAGTGCCGGATACGGCTTGCGTTGAAATTGAAAGCGCAAACGAACCGCACAAGAACACGGCTCTTTCGGGTCTTTATGCCGCAGGCTCCATACTCTCCACGCAATGCGAAGCCGAAGGGTTCCGCCGCATTACGTATTACCCGGACCGGCCGGACGTGCTGGCCAAGTTTACGGTCACAATACATGCCGATAAAAAGCGTTATCCCGTTCTTCTTGCCAACGGCAATCGTGTTGGCACGGGCAGCGAGAAAGATGGCCGCCACTGGGTCAAATGGGAAGATCCCTTCCCCAAGCCCTGTTATTTATTTGCTCTTGTGGCCGGAAAGCTCGACAAAATAAACACGCATTTTGTGACGCGCTCCGGGCGAAATGTCTTGATCGAAATCTATGTCGAGCCGGGCAAAACGAAGGAAACCGGTTTTGCGCTGGAAGCCCTCAAGAAAGCCATGCGATGGGACGAAAGGACGTACGGCCTTGAATACGATCTCGACCGTTTCATGATCGTCGCCGTCAGTTCGTTCAACATGGGCGCGATGGAAAACAAAGGCCTGAATATCTTTAACGACGCCTGCGTTCTGGGCCGCGCCGAAACGGCAACGGACAGCGACATCGCTTTCATTGAGCGCGTCGTCGGTCATGAATACTTCCACAACTGGACGGGCGACCGCATCACCTGCCGGGATTGGTTTCAGCTAAGCCTAAAGGAAGGCCTGACTGTTTTTCGCGAACAGGAATTCTGCGGCGATATGAACGCGCGCGCGCTGGAGCGTCTCACGAACGTCTGGAGCCTCCGGCGCTCGCAATTCGCCGAAGACGCGGGCGCCATGGCGCATCCCGTCCGCCCCTCCTCCTATAAGGCCATCGATAATTTCTACACGTCGACGGTTTACAGCAAAGGCGCGGAGGTCGCGCGTATGATCCAAACGCTTGTGGGCCGAAAAGGTTTCCGCAAGGGTTTGTCCCTGTACATCAAACGTCACGACGGCCAAGCCGCAACATGCGAGGATTTTGTCGCCGCCATGGCGGATGCCAATCGCGTCGATCTCGATCAGTTCATGCTGTGGTACAGCCAGGCAGGCACGCCCATTCTGGACGTTACGGACCGTTACGACGAGAAACGCAAGGAATATCGCCTCAAAGTCAGGCAATCCTGCCCGCCTACGTCCAGGCAACCCAGGAAAAAGCCGATTCATATACCGCTGGCCGTTGGCTTGCTCGACGAGAAAGGACGCGATCTTGTGGCGACAAAAGTTCTTGAGGTCCGCCGGCCGAAAGAGGAATTTGTTTTCCGCAACATTGCGAAGCGGCCTTTTCCCTCTCTGTTGCGCAACTTCTCGGCTCCCGTGCGGCTCAAATACCCTTACACGGACAACGATCTGCTCTTCCTCATGGCACACGACAGCGACGCGTTCAGCCGCTGGGAAGCCGGGCAAAAGCTGTTCACGAAATATGTGCTGACCGGCACCGTTATCCCGCATCGGTTCATCGCCGCCTTGCGCGCGCTGCTGAACGACAACCGCGTGGATGCGGCAACGAAGGCGATGATGCTCACACTGCCGAGCGAAGCGGAACTCGGCCTTGCGCTTCGCGCGCAGAACAAGCTTATCGATCCCGTGTCTCTTTACGAAGCGCGGCAAAAAGTCATCCGCCGCATGGCGCATGATCTGGAGAAGGATTTATGGCGCACGTACAAAGCCATCGGCGCCAGGCTCGATCAGCGCGCGAGCGACGGCGTATCGCGCGGCAAACGGAGCCTGAAAAATCTTTGCCTCGCCTATCTGGCGAAAACGGCCGAAGACGAAGCCCTTCCCATGGCCGCCGCTCTTGCCGGCCAATCGCCGAACATGACGGATAAAATCGCGGGCCTGTCCATTCTGGCGGACGCCGATACGCCCCTGCGGGATCGGCAGTTGAAGTCGTTCGAAAAGAACTTCCGCGCTTTCCCGACGATCATGGATCACTGGCTGAGCGTGCAAGCCGCCGCGCGCCGTCCGAACGTATTGAGCAACGTGAAGCGCCTTACGAAACATCCCGCTTTTGCGCTTCATAATCCGAACCGCGTGTCGGCGCTTATCGGCGCGTTCGCCGCCAATCCCCTCGGCTTTCATGCGGCGGATGGCAGCGGGTACCGTTTTATCGGCGAGATTGTCGTGAAACTGGACAAACTGAATCCTTTGGCCGCAGCGCGGCTGGCCAAGATCTTTACGCGGTGGCGGGATTTCGAGCCGCGCCGTCAAAAGCTGATGAAAGAGGAAATCGGCCGTCTGGCCAGTCACAAGGGTCTGTCAGTCAACAGCCGGGAAATTGTCGAAAGGTGTTTGGGCGGCAAAGGATAAAAAACTAAAACCCTTCGCGTTCCTTGCGTTTGCGCTCCACTTTTCGGGCGCGACGGACGGCCTCGGCTTTTTCGCGGGCGCGTTTTTCGGACGGCTTTTCGTAATTGCGGCGCAGCTTCATTTCACGAAACACGCCTTCGCGTTGCAACTTTTTTTTAAGAACACGCAAGGCTTGATCAACATTATTATCACGCACGATAACTTGCACGAATGTTTCCCCTCCTTTGGGATAAGCGGTTGCCACCGGCCATTGCAAAAGCGCAAAAGCCGCTTTCCCGAAGGCCTACAAAGGGGCCGTCAGGAAAGATGGGTGGATAGCACAGGCCATCCCCCAATGAAAGGCTGTTTGTTTTCCGGAGCTTACGGCCGATTTTTCCCGATTTTTCCCTTGATCCAAATATGCCCTTCCTCTTTAAGTAACAAGCGCTTAGCCACCAGCCCGCCACCAAATCCGCCAAGCGATCCGTCGCTGGAGATCACGCGGTGACAAGGGATCGCCACAGGCACGGGGTTAGCGCCCAGCGCCATTCCAACCGCCCTTGTAGCCTTCGGCTTTTTGATCCGCCGCGCCAGACCGGCATAGCTAACGACCCCGCCCGGCGGGATTGCAAGCAAGGCCAGCCAAACTTTTTTCTGAAACGGCGTTCCCGAAAGACAAACGGTGATTTTCTTTTTGCCGAAAATATTTTTGATGGCGTCACGCGTGGCGCGCTCGTCTTTCCTGAACGCGGTTCGCGGCCACCTGTTCCGCCATTTCCTCAACGGCGCCGAAGCCTTGCGACCTTGCGAGAAATCAAGAAAGCAGACGGCATCCTTATCCGTCAACCCGCACAGCATCGGCCCACAAGGGGTCTTATGTAAACCCCACCGCACGACTCGCGGTGGCTTGGCGGAAAAAACAATTTTAGGCTTGGGAATGGCAGTGAACATGATCGTCTCTTTTATCGGCAACCGATCTTTGCTTATATGTTTCCGTTTGCCAACCCCTCTTCGCCTGCCGTCATGAAGCCTGCCGATACCAACGAATTTTTCCGCCGCCTTGCCGTGGAACGGCCTTCGCCGAAAAGCGAACTGGATTACGTGAACCCGTACACCTTGCTTGTCGCCGCGATTTTGTCCGCGCAAGCGACGGACGTCGGCGTAAACAAGGCCACGCCACCGCTTTTCGCGCGCGTCAAAACGCCCCGACAAATGCTCGATCTCGGCGAAGCCAAACTGAAGGAATACGTCAAGACTATCGGCCTTTATAACGGAAAGGCCAGGAACATCATGGCGCTTTCGAAAATACTGGTGGACAAATTCAACGGCGAATTGCCTCAAACCCGCGAGGAACTTCTCACGCTGCCCGGCGTTGGCCGCAAAACCGCGAACGTATTGCTGAACGTCGCTTTTGGCCAGCCGGCGATTGCCGTGGATACGCATGCCTTTCGCGTATCCAACCGGACCGGCATTGCCCCCGGCAAAACGCCGGAGGCCGTTGAAGAAAAACTTATGCAGGTCGTGCCGAAGAAGTGGATGCAACACGCGCATCATTGGCTTGTCCTCCATGGACGCTACACATGCAAGGCGCGAAAGCCCGATTGCCCGCGCTGCGTCGTGCGCAGCCTCTGCGCGTTCAAGAACAAGACGAAGGAATAATCAGGAGAAGCGCATGTTCAACTTTATCTTTCAAAACCCGGTCAAAATCGTCTTCGGCAAGGGCCAGATTGCCGCTATCGCCTGCGAGGTACCGCAAGGCGCGCGCGTACTGGTAACCTACGGCGGCGGCAGCGTAGAGAAAAACGGCACGCTGGCGCAGGTTCGCAACGCGCTGAAAGGACGGGCTATCGTCGAATTCGGCGGCATCGGGCCCAACCCAACCTATGAAACGTTGATGAAAGCCGTCGAGCTGGGACGCAAGGAAAAGATAGATTTCGCGCTGGCGGTTGGCGGCGGATCCGTTATCGACGGCACCAAGTTTATCGTCGCCGCCATTCCTTTCGACGGCGAACCCTGGGACATTCTGTCCAAAGCCGCTTCGATAAAGATGGCCCTGCCTTTCGGCACGGTGCTCACGCTGCCCGCGACGGGATCGGAAATGAACTGCGGCGCGGTCATCAGCCGGAAAGAGACAAAAGACAAGCTCGTCTTCCTCGATCCGAAGGTCTTTCCTCTTTTCTCCGTTCTCGATCCCACGACAACCTACTCGCTGCCGCCGCGACAGGTCACCAATGGCATCGTCGACTCCTTCGTTCATGTCATGGAGCAATACCTGACCTTTCCGGCGCACGCGCCGCTTCAAGACCGGTTCGCGGAAAGCATTCTGCAAACCCTTATTGAGGTTGGGCCGAAAACGCTGGCCAACCCGCAAGATTACGACGCGCGCTCATCGCTGATATGGTGCGCCACGATGGCGCTCAACGGCCTGATCGGGCAAGGCGTGCCGCAGGACTGGTCGACGCACATGATCGGTCATGAACTGACGGCGCTCTACGGCCTCGATCACGGACAGACGCTTGCCATGCTTCTCCCGGCAAACATGCGCGTCCGGCAAAAAGCGAAGCACGCGAAGCTTTTGCAATACGCCCATCGCGTCTGGAACGTCCATGAATCCTCCGAGCGCAACATGATCGACGAAGCGATCAAGCAAACCGCCGCATTTTTCGAGGCGATCGGCGCGCCCACGACCATGAAAGACCATGGGCTGACGTGCGACGTCGAGGGCGTTCTCGCGCAGCTGAAGCGCCATAACCTCACCGCTCTTGGCGAGCGACGCGACGTGACGCCGGACGTCTTCCGGCAGATTCTTGAGCTGATTTAGGGGCAAAAAAACGGCGACCGAAGCCGCCGTTTATTCTTCCGTTTTTTTCTTCGTCCTAGCTGTTTACGGCCTTGCGCGACGATTGGTTCTCTTCCTCATCGTCGATCAGCGAGGTGAACTTTGCGGCCGACTTGAAGCTGGGATTGCCTGATGAAGCTCCCGCGCCGCCGCCTGTCACCTGCAATTCGCCGATAATCTGGCCGCCCGCGTTGATTTCGAGTTCTCCGTACTTGATAACGCCGCTGACCCGGCCCGTACCGCGCACAGTCAAGCGTCCATGCACGACGATTTGGCCGTCATAGCGTCCCGCAATGTCGGCGTTTTCGATTTCCACGTTGCCTTTGAACTGGCCGCTCTCGGTAATCTCCAGAAGCTTGCCGTCGGCAAGCTTCGCTTCGACCTTGCCTTCGACGACCAATACGTCGCAAGCCGTAATCTCGCCCGACAGGGACAACCCCTTGCCGACGATCAATTTGCGTTCGCCGGATTCCATGTTGCGCTCACTGCCTCCGCGACGCGCGTTGCCATGGGACACCTCGACGGACCGGCGTGTCGACGGCACATGAACGGATGGCCCGGCAGGCGCCATGGCGCGGGTGACGGGCTCGGCGGCGGCGCGCGCGGCTATGGGACTTTGAGAAACGTTCTCCTGCAAATCGTCGTCGTCTTTACGTTTGTTGAACATATGGTTCCCCCTCCGAAACGATATAGCTTCAAGCTGCTATAGATGGCTATCCGCAATCGAAAACAGCCCCGGCAGCGAAGAATTAGGCTCTACCATGCGAAAGGCCTTTGGAGCAAGTCCTTTGGTGATTTATCGTTATATCGAAGGGGGGTATTAGGGTTTTAGTGTCTCCGCTCTTTTGGCTTGAAATGGATAAGTTTTTGAATTGTGTTAATGTGGATTTGGACTCGGGCAAGCTTCGGCTTATTCCTTAAGGATACCCCTCATGGCCCTTCGCTCTTTCATTCCGCGCCTTTCCGGCGCTTCGTACGATGTCTGCGCCATCGGCAACGCGATCGTCGATATCATCGCGGAATGCGAAGACGCCTTTTTGCAATCGCACGGCATTGCCAAGGGAGTTATGACGCTCATCGACGAAGCGCGCGCCGATACCTTGTATGACCGCATCGGCCCTGCCGTGGAAATGTCCGGAGGCTCCGCCGCCAACACGGCCTTTGGCGTTGCTTCGCTTGGCGGCTTGCCCGCCTATATCGGCAAGGTCAAGGACGACCAGCTAGGCAAGATTTTCAGGCACGACCTGAAAACCATGGGCGTCCATTTTACAACGTCGGCTCTGACCGATGGCCCGTCGACGGCGCGTTGCATGATCCTTGTGACGCCCGACGCCCAACGCAGCATGAACACCTACCTTGGAGCATGTGTCGAGTTGACGGAAGAAGACATCGATCCGGACATCGTTACCGGCTCGCAGGTTACGTATCTGGAAGGCTATCTTTTCGACAAGCCGACCGCGAAAAAGGCCTTTGCGCGCGCGGCGCAAATTGCCCATGGAGCCAGCCGCTATCTGGCCCTTACGCTGTCCGATCCCTTCTGCGTCGAGCGTCACCGCGACGCTTTCCGCGAACTGGTCAAAGATGAAGCGGACATCCTCCTCGCCAACGAACACGAGCTTATGTCCCTTTATCAGACATCTTCCTTCGACGACGCGTTAAACAAGGCCCGGGAACAATGCAGCCTCGTCGCCGCCACGCGAAGCGAAAAAGGTGCCGTCATCGTAAAAAACGGCGAAACGCTTTCCATCCTGTCGGAACCCGTGGCAAACGTCGTCGACACGACCGGCGCGGGGGATTTGTTCGCCGCCGGGTTTCTTTATGGCCTGACGCACGGTCACGACCTTGAAACGAGCGGACGTCTTGGGGCCATTGCCGCCGGCGAAATTATCAGCCACTACGGCCCACGGCCCCAGCGCACGCTCAGGGATTTGGCGAAAGCAAAAGGCATAAGGGTTTAGGGCGTCCCCCTTCATTAATATGCGGCGCGGGGGTGCGCCGGCCCCTGAGAAATTGGGGTTTTTGGCCGTTTTGCCTCCAGCCTGACGGATTGCGATCACCCCGGTCAATATAGAAGACCTTTATTTCGGGAAGCCTTTCGAGGATGGCCGTGAAGAACTTTTTGTAGTCTTCAAAAACACCCTCGTGATCGACCGGCGCAGGATCAACCTTGCGGCCGCTAAGTTTCTCCGTTTCGACGGATTTCATTGGCATGGCCGGCTCAACAACCCGAAGCGCGCTCTCGCCGTTGCCGGTATCTTTCCGGTGATAAAAAACCAGATTGGCGCACATTACCCAAATGTCGGTTATGGTCCGGTTTTCGTCGTAAAATTCGGCATACCATATCCGACCTTTTTCAACGATATAACGGGCTTCGGGCATGTTCCCCCGCATCGGGACGACCTGATAAGCCCCCTCCTCCGGCAACCAGAACTCACTGGGTTTTATGCGGGCCAATGGGCTGCTATCCGGTTTCTCACAAGGAGCCAGACGTCCTTCATATATTCAGACTGCTGACAAAGTGTCGAAAAGCCTGGCGAAGAGCTGGGCTTTTTGATTCAATGGGGCATGTTGAAACGCCAAACAGCCCAGCAAACCGAGCTTGAGATGGTAACGATTGAGAGCTTGGT
>Ga0302247_1000287_pt1 | contig 54765 bp, 53 predicted proteins | sample AAG_UR_Ile_MG_FD_193529 | JGI IMG/M metagenome (GOLD analysis project Ga0302247, IMG submission 193529) | Enriched activated sludge microbial communities from anaerobic digester in WTTP, New Holstein, Wisconsin, United States - AAG_UR_Ile | ecosystem: Engineered > Bioreactor > Anaerobic >...
ACCAAGCTCTCAATCGTTACCATCTCAAGCTCGGTTTGCTGGGCTGTTTGGCGTTTCAACATGCCCCATTGAATCAAAAAGCCCAGCTCTTCGCCAGGCTTTTCGACACTTTGTCAGCAGTCTGAGGGGCCCGAAGGCCCCTTGATGTTCGTCTTAAATGCTTGCTAATACCATATAAAGAACCTTTACGGGGTTGGCGTCTTCTCGCCTGGAAGAGGTCTAAAACCGTGGGGCCAGGACGTTTTGGGATTGGGCCGGGTGCTTTCCTTGTATTTGGACCGGGCACCTTCATCGACGATTTCAACGCTCGGCGTTTTAGACGTTCTTTGAGGGATGTTGATGCCGGTTTGTCCTTTGTTCAACAATTCCAGGCCTTCGAGGGGAGTGGGGAAGGGTAACTTGCCTCGGCAAGCTTTTTGATAAACTTCCGAACCGTTAAGGAAAGCAAAAACTTTTTGTCCCCAGCTGCGTGCGGGGCGTCCGCATGTGCCGTTTCCTGCCGCCCGAAGGAGATCGTCGGCAATGCCTTGCGCAACCTGGTGTTCCCTGTCTTGCGGAGGCCCGAAGCCCCTTGAAAGTTTTCCGTAAATGATGGCCGGATTTCCCGAGGCATCTTTCGCAAAGCCGTAGGGCCCGACAATATTGTTATTCTCATCCACAACGAATTCGCCCGGCCTTGCCTGAGGCGTGCTCGCGCCGATGTTGTCCGCATCGATTGTTGTGCCGGGAGGGAGAAAATACTTTTTACCTTCCATCAAGATATACTGCCCTGGAACGGATGTTGAAATTACGCCTTCGGGAGGTCTCGGATTTTCAATGGATATTGGCTCGGCCAAACCAGCCGAAAAAACTTGTCTGTATTTTTTCCCGCGTTTGGCCGGGGTCAAGTCCAGGGGAGAAGCGGGAGCGGAGCTTTCGGGCATAGCCACCGGATTTGGCGGGGCTTGAGGATCCGGCGTTTGCTGCGAAGCCGTATCGTAAACAGGATTCTTGACTCCATCTTCGCTGAACAGCATGTCGGCAATATGAGGCGGGACGACATAAACGTCGTAAGTTTCCTTGCCTTTTTTATCTTTTTTGGCCTTTGGAATCTTGATGTAATATGGACCTTTGTTTGCAGGCGTATAACCCGCAGGCTTCGGGTTAGCGGCCTCGAGCGCTTTTACCAGTTCCAGGGTTTCCTGTGACGTCAGAACGACGTCGCCGTCCTGAATGCCAATTTCGGTCATGTTAGCCAGTTTTGGTCCGGCGTTGGCCGTAGAGGGAAAGGCCAGAACAGCGATAGCCGTTGGAACGACAACAGCCAGTTTTGCTCCGTAACAAACAGCTTTCATGACATCGCGGAAATTCATGGTAAAAACTCCTTTAAAAAACCTGCGGGCCGAGGCGAGCGTCGGGGTTGTTCTTGCCGTTGCCGTCTGAATATTTATACGTGCCGGTTAATGGTTTCACAAGCGTAATTATCCCCGGGAATTATGGTTAACGGCCTTGCCGGGGAGGCTTTTTCTTAATTTTGTAATATAAAATCCTTCGCTCGTTTCACGCTTGTAATAAAGATTAGTTCAGATTTTAACCTTTGAAGCTTTAAAGTGTTCGCCATGACCGTTGCCGTGTCCCGAAACATGACTGCTTCCGAGGCTCCCGTATCGTTAACGGCCCCCAGGAAACCCCCCGTTTCCTGCGTGGGCTGGTGGGACTCCGTAATCGGGCTCGGGACCATTCTGGCCCTCTTTTTCGGCTTGCGTTTCGAGACGAGCTTTTCGGACGCCGAGCTTTCGTGCCTTCTGATGATGGGAACGGCTTTTACGGTCGGCGCGCTGGAGATACGGCGCGCGCCATGGCGCAAGCGCGCCCCCTCAAAGGAGGCTTTCGGGGCCATTCTTGAGCGGGCTGCGGTCAAGTACCTCGGGTTTTTCCTGACGATCGCCGTCGTTCTTTTCCTCTATTGGCTTTTTCCGGAATACCGTCGTCCTTACTACAATTCTTTCTTTGAAATGGTGCGCCTGTTGCTACCGTGGCTGTTTGCAGTGTCGGCCGTGTACTTTCTATGGGCCGAGTGGCGCGTTCCCGAAGAGAAAGACGGCAGCTGGCAGGCCGGACTGTTGGTTCTGGGGCAGTGGGGGCTGGTCGATTACGAGAAGCTTAAGCAATACGCGCTCGGCTGGCTCGTGAAGGCGTATTTCCTGCCCATCATGTTCGGCGATCTGGCGAACAATTTGCCCAAGTTCCGCCTGAGCGCCTGGAACCTGTTCGACATGCCGTTCATGCAGGCCTACAGCGTGCTTTTCGTCGCGTCGGTGACGCTTGAACTCGTTTTCGTGGCCGGGGGCTATCTTTTTACATGCCGCCTTTTCAACTCCCAGATTCGTTCCGTCGAAAACACGCTTTATGGCTGGTTCGTCGCGATTATTTCCTACGCGCCGCTGTTGTCGATCGTTTATACGCGCTATTTCGGTTACCGGACGCAGCTGACCTGGAGCGTTTGGCTGTCCGATCATGAGGCGTTTATGATCGTGTGGGGGTCGATCATCCTTGTGCTGATGATCGTTCATACGTGGTGCGACGCCTGTTTCGGCGTGCGTTTCTCGAACCTTACCAACCGCGGCATCATCACCAACGGGGCCTATCGTTTCTGCAAGCATCCCGCCTATGTCATCAAGAATATTCGCTGGTGGATGGTTTCGGTGCCTTTCGCCGCCGCGGGGGGCTGGGAAGAGGCGCTGCGCCTTAGCCTTCTTCTGGTGGGCGTGAACGTTCTTTACACCTTGCGCGCCTTCACGGAAGAAAAGCTTTTGTCGCAAGACCCCACGTACGTCGCGTATGCGCTGTGGATGGACAAGCACGGGTGGCTCAGGGGCATAAGCCGCCTTTGTCCTTTCATGAAGTACGAGCATCGCCTGAAGAAATGGCTGGCCAGCGGGGAGCTTAAGATACTGCCCCGGGAGCATTTTCAAAAGTGAGATAAGGCCGGATCAGCCGCCGCCGCCGTCGCCGCCGCCATCGCCGCCGCCGTCGCCGCCGCCGTCGCCGCCGCCGTCGTAGACGCACGTGTTGACGATATCGTACCACTCGCCCCACGAGCCGACGTTGCCGGAGCAAACGTAATCCCGTTTTTGCGTATGCGTTCCCGAATAGCCGTCAGGGCATCCGGCGTCGCGATTTTCCGATGTTTCGGTGCAGGACGGAGGGGCCGTGCATGTGTTGACTATGTCGTACCAGCCGCCCCATGTGCCGGTGCCGCCTGCGGAACACGTGTAGTTGCGCTGTTGCGTACGCGTTCCGGCATGGCCCGGAGGGCACCCCGCGTTGCGCGTTTCCGACGTTGGCGTGCAGCATGTGTTCGTTATATCGGCCCAGTCGCCCCAAATGCCGACGCCGTTATGGCAGGTCAGGTTGCGTTGCTGGGTATGCACGCCTGTCGAGCCTTCGGGACACCCGGCGTCGCGCGTTTCCGTAGCCGGTTCACAGCCGGGTTCGGGGTTATCGTGGGAATCCAGCGCGCATTTCCAAAGGCCGCCGTCGGCATTCGCGGCGTCCGGCACGACGCTACATTTGAACGTAAAGGTTTCAGGCCATTCGGACTTGACGCATTTGCCGGAGGAATCGCAGGCTGTGCGGCTGTGCGAATAAGGCTTGGCTATCGTGCGCGTCGTCGCGTCGAGCGGAAGAGACGGTTCGGCGACGTTGCCGTAATAAAGAATGTCGATCTTGACGGGCGCCTGATTGTAGGTGTCGGAAACGGCCGTGACTTCCCCCGTTTCATAACCGAAAACGGGGCGTGCGCAGGCGATAGCGTAGAATTTTTCGGTTTTCGACGTGTCCTTGTGCGTATCGATGAAGGCGGTCCATTCCGTCGAGGAACGGAAAGGAATGAAGTGGGACAGGCTCCGGGCGTTGTTGTTGTAGATAAACCGGCATATGTTTTGCGAGTCGATAGCCAGCGAAGAAAGGGCGCTCGAAACGTTGCTTTGCGCGGACCAGCACACCTTCGGTTTGTTGAAGTCCGCTTCCGTATCTCCTGTGGGGCCCATGATGGCGTTAAGGCCGGTCCCGTTGTAGGAGCCGATACAGGGGACGGTAGCCTCGGAACACAAAGGGTGTTTGTCGGCATTTTCCTTTGCTTCGCCGGTGATGGAGCATACGATGTCGTCGTTGGCGGCAGTCGCGGGACCGGAGGAATTCAGGAACGCTCCCAGCGTCAGCAGGATAAAGAGGGCCGGAACGCCAGCTTTCAATAAACGGAGCATGCCTTTCGCACCTGAGTAATGCCTGAAAAAATAGCCTAATAATGGGCTTTTCTACGCTTTTTTCAGGGAAAAAGCCATTCTTTTCGTCTTTTTGGTTAATTTTAACCGGTCGATCCGTGGCAGTGCTTGTATTTCTTGCCCGATCCGCAGGGGCAGGGGGCGTTGCGCGGCGTATTGTGCCACGTCTCGGGATCCCGGGGGTTGAAACGGTGCTGCATCGGGCGATGGAACGCAGGCCGGTGGACGGAAGCTTCCGGCATGGGCTCGGCCGGGAGTCCTTCCGGCGAAACGCCGTGTTGCAGTTCCATTTCTTCCTGTCGGCGGCGCGCCACGTATTCCTCGAGCGACGGCAGGCGCACTTCGGCGTGCATGAGCGTCCTCGTGACCTGTTCGCGCACCGAATCCAGCATGATGTTGAAAAGATCGAAGGCCTCGCGGCTGTATTCGTTCAAGGGGTCGCGTTGGCCGTAGCCGCGCAAATGGATGCCTTGACGCAGCTGGTCCAGCGCGAGCAGATGGTCCTTCCACGCCTGATCCAGAATGCCGAGAAGGGCGGCTTTTTCGGCGCGCGCCATGTTGTCGAGGCCCACCATGGCCGCCTTGGAGGCCATTTTCTCTTCCGCCGCTTTTTGAAGCCTTTCCTTGATTTCGACTTCGGCGATGCCTTCTTCCTTGCCCCACGCGAGCACGGGCGAATCCAGCGCCAGAATCTCGCGCACGCGCTGGTTCAGGCCTTCCATATCCCATTGTTCGGGATAGGAGTGCGGCGGAATGGCCCGCGTAACCATCGTGTGAATGACGTCATGGCGCAGGTCGCGGATGCTATCCGTGACGCTGCCCGCCGCCATGATGTCGCGGCGCTGTTCGTAGATGACCTTGCGCTGGTTGTTCATCACGTTGTCGAACTTGAGCAGATTCTTGCGGATGTCGAAGTTGCGCGATTCGACTTTTTGCTGGGCTTTGAGCAAGGCCGTGCTGATCCACGGGTGCGCGATCTTTTCGCCGTCGCGCAAACCGAGTTTGGCGAGGACTCCTTCCATGCGTTCCGAGCCGAAGATGCGCATCAAATCGTCTTCAAGCGACAAATAAAACTTGGAAGCGCCGGGATCGCCCTGGCGGCCTGCGCGGCCGCGCAACTGGTTGTCGATGCGGCGCGATTCATGCCGTTCCGTGCCAAGGATAAACAGGCCACCCGCCTTGCGCACGATTTCGCGGTCGGCTTCAATCCCGGCGCGGATTTTGTCCGCGATGCGCGCGCGTTCCGTTTCGTCCGTTACGTCTTTCGCCGCTTCGGCGAGGCGGGCGTCAAAATTGCCGCCAAGCTGGATGTCCGTGCCTCGGCCCGCCATGTTGGTGGCGATCGTTACCGCGCCGGGCTGGCCGGCTTGCGCGATAATCGCGGCTTCCTGTTCGTGATAGCGGGCGTTCAGGACGCTGTGGGGAATTTTCCTCTTCTTTAACAATTCCGAAAGCGTTTCCGATTTTTCGATCGATACCGTGCCAACAAGGACAGGCTGGCTGCGGGCGCGGCATTCCTCGATCATCGTGACGATGGCGTCGTATTTTTCCTTGAGCGTGCCGTAGACCTCGTCCTCCATGTCGTCGCGGATGCAAAGCACGTTGGTCGGAATTTCGACAACCTCAAGGTTGTAAATTTCGGCGAATTCGGCCGCTTCGGTCAGCGCCGTGCCGGTCATGCCCGCCAGCTTGGGATAAAGGCGGAAGTAATTCTGAAACGTGATCGTGGCGAGCGTCTGGTTTTCGCGCTGGATGGAGACGTGTTCCTTGGCTTCGAGCGCCTGATGCAGGCCGTCCGAAAAGCGGCGGCCCTCCATCATGCGGCCGGTGAACTCGTCGATGATGATGACCTTGTCTTCCTTGACGATGTAGTCGACGTCGCGCGTGAAGAGCTTATGCGCCCGCAAGGCCTGATTGACGTGATGGACGACCGAGATGTTCTGCGCGTCATACAGCCCGCCGCCCGGCGTCAACAGCTCCGCTTCGCCCAGAAGGGTTTCGATCGTTTCGTTGCCTGCTTCCGTCAGCGTGACGGTCTTGTTTTTCTCGTCTGTCTCAAAATCCTCGGCTTTCAGCCTGGGGATCAAGGCGTCGACTTTCATGTAAAGGTCGGACGAGTCCTCTGCCGGGCCGGAAATGATCAGCGGCGTGCGCGCCTCGTCGATGAGGATGCTGTCGACTTCGTCGACGATCGCAAAGTTGAAAGGACGCTGGCACAATTCGCCGGATTCGAACTTCATGTTGTCGCGCAGGTAGTCGAACCCGAATTCGTTGTTCGTGCCGTACGTCACGTCGGCGGCGTAGGCTTCCTGCCGTTCCTCGTCCGTCAGGCCGTGCACGATGCAGCCGACCGAAAGGCCGAGAAATTTGTATATTTTGCCCATCCACGCGCTGTCGCGTTTGGCCAGGTAGTCGTTGACCGTGATCACGTGCGCGCCTTTGCCGGTCAGCGCGTTCAGGTACACGGGAAGCGTCGCGACGAGCGTTTTGCCTTCGCCGGTTTTCATTTCGGCGATCTTGCCGCTGTGCAGCACCATGCCGCCGCGCAACTGGACGTCGAAGGGCCGTTGGCCAAGGACGCGTTTCGCGGCTTCGCGCACCGTCGCGAACGCTTCGGGCAAAAGACCGTCAAGCGTTCCGCCTTTGGCGAGGCGGGCCCTGAATTCGTCCGTTTTGGCCCGCAAGGCCTCGTCGGAAAGTTCGATAAAATCGGCCTCGAGGGCGTTGATTTGGTCGATTACGCGGTCCTGCGCGCGAAGGACGCGGTCGTTGTGGGAACCGAATAATTTGCGGGCAAGGGCGGTGATCATCAGTACAGTCGGGGCTCGGGGTTCGGGGTTCGGGATTGGAGGCGAGAAAAAAACTATATCGATTAAGGCCTGGTTTTGCTGGATTAATCCCGAGCCCCGAATCCCGAACCCCTGATATGGCCATTCCCCCGGCGAAAAGCAAGTGCAAGCGGTCAAAAGGTGCGTTAAAAGCCACTTTATGAACATACTTCTTACCGGCGGAGCCGGATATATCGGCAGTCACACGGCTTTGGCGCTCAAGATGGCGGGATATACCCCCGTTGTGCTGGACAGTTTGGTTAAAGGCCATGCCTGGGCCGTCAAGTACGGGCCGTTCGTTCGGGGCGATATTGGCGATGCCGGGGCGGTTCGGGCCTTGTGCGCGAAATACAATCCGGCGGCGCTGATCCATTTTGCCGCTTTTATCGAGGTCGGCGAGTCGGTGGCGGATCCGGCCAAATATATGGAAAACAATTTTCACAAGGCGCAACGCCTTTTCGATACGGCCGCGGCGTGCGGCATCAAACAAATGGTCTTTTCAAGCACGGCCGCCGTTTACGGCACGCCGCAAGGCGATGCGCCGCTGAAAGAGGATCACCCCCTCAAGCCCATCAATCCTTACGGTGAATCGAAACTGGCGGCGGAAAACCATATGCGTTCGCTGGCTTCCCTTGGCGTTCGCTCGATGGCGCTGCGTTATTTCAACGCCGCCGGCGCGGCGCCGGTTGGCGAAGGCGTTGGCGAAGCGCACGATCCGGAAACGCACCTTGTGCCGAACGTCATTCTGGCCGGGTTGGGGAAGAAAGACCGGATAAGCGTTTTCGGAACGGATTACCCAACGCCGGACGGCACGGCCGTTCGCGATTACATTTATGTGATGGATTTGGCGGATGCCCATATCAGGGCGCTGCGGTATCTTACGGATGGCGGTGCGACGGACGTTTGCAACCTTGGCACCGGAAAAGGTTCCAGCGTGAAAGAAGTCATTGCCGGCGTCGAGCGCGTGCTGAACCGCGCCGTGCCCCAAACGCATGAACCCCGCCGCGCGGGCGATCCGCCGCGCCTTGTCGCGGAAGCGTCGCGCGCGCGGGAAAAACTGGGCTGGAAGCCCGAAAAAAAGCTGGATCAAATTATCGACTCGGCCCTTGCCTGGCATCGGAGCGAGGCGTTTGGCCGTCCGTAGCCGCCTCTTGCCCTTCGGGGCAAACACGTGCTTAATCATGCCACAATTGACTGGCTGAGTCGGTCCGGGCCAGAATGGATGGGCGGTTTTTCGCCTGCGGTCGTCTTTCGTTTTCAACAGGAAGGAAGAACAAACATGTCGAAGACACGTCGTTTAGCCGTCATGACGGTGGCGCTGGCCCTTATGGCTTCGCCCGCCATGGCCGAAGAAAAAGCCGCCGGGGGCGATCCCGTCATCGCGCGGGCGAACGGTCAGGAAATTCATCGTTCGGATATGATGAATGAATTGAAGTTGATGGGTCCGCAAGCGCAGCAGATGCCCATGCAGATGCTCTACCCGCAATTGCTCCAGAAAATGATCATGTTGAAAGTCGTATCCGGGCAAGGCTATGCGCAGAAGCTTCAGAACGACAAGGAAGTCAAGGACCGCATGAAGAACGCGGAAGAGCAAATCGTGGCCGACGTTTACGTTCGCCGCGCGGTGCAGCCGAAGATTACGGACGACAAAATCAAGAAGCGCTATGACGAACTGGCGGCCAAGTACAAGCCGGAAGACGAGGTGCGCGCGCGCCACATTCTTGTGCCGGCCGAGGCCGAGGCCAAGGACCTTCTGAAGCAGCTGAAGGATGGCGCCGATTTCGCCAAGCTGGCGGCCGAGAAGTCCAAGGATACCGGGTCCAGCAAGCAAGGCGGCGATCTCGGATATTTTCCCCGCGGCGCCATGGTGAAGCCGTTCGCCGATGCCGCCTTCGGCATGAAGACCGGCGAGGTAAGCGAAAAACCGGTCAAGACCGATTTCGGCTATCACATCATCAAGGTTGAGGACCGCCGTAAATCTTCGGCGCCGCCGTTGGCCGAGGTGAAAGACCAGATTGCGGCCCAGGTCGAGCAGGAACTCGTGGCCCAGTTGGTGAAGGATCTTGAGGCCAAGGCCAAAATCGAAAGGTTCAATCCCGACGGCTCGCCGCTGAAAGAGACGGAACCGGCCAAGGAAAAGAAATAAGGCTATGTCAAAATAAACGAAAAAGGCCCGGTTAAACCTGGGCCTTTTTTATTTCCTCTGAAAAGCCGCTCAGGCCGCGCGTGAGGAAACGAATTTTTTGCTGCGGCTTTCGTTGCGCTCGGCATAGCGGTCGAAAATCCGGCAAATGACACGGATGGCGGCGCGGTGCGGCGTGGCGAGCTGGATCAGGAAATTATCCTTGACGACAATGCCCGCTTTAATGAACGGTTTCAGCGTCTCAAACTCCCTCACGAGCGAGCCGAGAGCGAAATGGTGTTTTTGGCACAAGGCTTCCAGATCGCAGGCCATGGTGCACATCAATTCCTCGATCAAGGCGGCGCGCAGGCGGTCCGCGCCGTTGAGGCGATGGCCGCGCACCACCGCCAGTTCCCGGGACTCCACGAGTTTTTGATAGGACGTGACGTCCCTTTCGTTCTGGAAATAGCCGTAGGCCGTGCGGCTGATGGCCGAGGCGCCAAGGCCGAGCAGAACGGCGGTTTTGTCGTCCGTATAACCCTGGAAATTGCGGCGCAGCTGTTTCTTCGCCGCCGCTTTCGCGAGGCTGTCGCCGGGCAGGGCAAAGTGGTCCATGCCGATTTCTTCATAACCGGCGTCTACCAGAACCTGACGCGCCTGCCATTCCATGGTCACGGCCGTTTTGGGGTCCGGGAGGCCGTAGGCTTCCAACGCTTCCTGGTGCTTCTTGATTTGGGGCACGTGGGCATACGAGAAAAGGGCGATCCGGTCGGGCCGTAGCGACGCGGCTTGACGCGCGCTTTCGGCCAATAACGCGGGGGTTTGGCGCGGCAGACCGTACATCATGTCGAAGTTGATGTGACGGACCCCGGCATCGCGCAAAAGACGGCAGGCCTGCTCGATCAGATCGAAAGGTTGTTCCCGGTGGATGATTTTCTGAACGGCGGGGTTGAAATCCTGAACGCCGAGGCTGACGCGCGTCACGCCGCAGGAGGCAAGCGTTTTGGCCTGGCTTTTTGTGACGAGGCGCGGGTCGAGTTCCACCGCGATTTCGCGGCAGGCGCGTAGATCGAAAAAGTGATTCAGCGCCGAAAACAATTCCCTGAATGAATCGTCCATCAAAATATTGGGCGTGCCGCCGCCGAGGTGCAGGCGGCTTACGCGGTGGGGCTTGCCGGTCAACCCCGAAAGCATTTCCATTTCGCGCTGGAGACAATCGAGGTAGTTCAACACGCGCTCGTCGCGGCGGGTGATGTTCGTGTTGCAGGCGCAGAACAGACAAAGATCGCGGCAAAAAGGGATATGAAGATAAAGCGAAACCTCTTCATCCGCAGGGAGAGCGGCAAGGATGTCTTCATAGTCGAAGACCACGACGCTATCGTGAAATGCGGTCGCGGGCGGATAGCTTGTGTAACGAGGCGCAGGAACGCCAAGCCAAAGCTCGTTTGCAGTCGAAAACTTGTCCATCACGGAAGCGAGTATACCAAAGGCCGCCGCCGTTGGGGCCGAATTTTTTGGAAAGAATTCCCTTTTCCCGCCGTTTTTTGGCGGTTTGCCGGGCTTTTTGACGAGTCAACGGGTTATAAGGTTAACGAGCGCTCCGGACGGCTAAGCAAACGCCCGGAAGAGAACCCCCGGGCGCTTTTATGGGAGCTGAAGAAAGTATTAAGGGGTTGCGGACGCGGCAGGCGCCGATGCTGGTGCAGGGCCGTTTTTTTTCCTGTTTTCCTCGCGCCATTTCTTCCGTTTCTCGCGCCGTTCTTCACGCAGTTCTTTCATTCGTTTTTGCAAAACGCCCATGCGTTCGCGGTCCGCCTTCAATTTGGCAAGCGCCGGTTCGATGGATTCTTTTCCGGATTTGATTTTAGCGCGAAGTTCCTCAATTTCTTTCTTGAGTTGGTCAAATTCGGAAGGTTTCGTCGCTTGGGTTTGATCCGGCGCTGTGGCTTGAGCAAGGGCCGGAGAGATCGTTGCCAACGGAAGGGAGAGAAGGGCAAGACAGGCAAGAAGGTATGCGGTTTTTTTCATGAGATTCTCCGTAGAGGGAGGGTAAGGCGTTGCCGGATATTAGGGATGCCAAAGCGGAAATGTAAAGCCGTTGCGGAAACCGGATCCTTTCGCATTCATTACGAATTTGCCCCCTTTCTTTGTCGCCGGGTCTGTTCTGAAAAAAGCAAGAAATGCGGCCATTTTAATGTTTTTTTAAGGCGACGCTTTTCAGAGACACCATGCGGAAAAGATGCCTAAACCCGCATTTTATGGCTTGAATATTGTTTCAACATAGTTTTTTAATGGGGGTGCTGCTCGAAGAGCCCTCTTTTTACTGTTCATGCCCGCCACGAATCGACCTCTATGGAGAAAAACATGAAAAAAACTTTTACACTGCTACTGGCCGGAGCCGTTTTAATGGCCATCGCCGGTACAGCGAGCGCCGAAACCGGCAAAATGTACATCCCGCATAAGCACACGAGTTTCCACGATGTCGTGCGGGATTCAAGCGGCAAGCCTGTTCGCACCCATTCGGGCGACTGCGTTCGCACGCAATGGATGAACAGCTATGACGCCTGTCCATCGCTTGAGGCGCCTCCGGCCATTTCACGGGAAGAGCGGACGGTGTATTTTCCCTTCAACAAGGCGACGCTGACGGCAGAAGCCAAGCATAAACTCGATTCCCTGGCGGCCACGCTGCAGGCGCGTTCCATAAGGAGCGTTCGCGTTGCGGGCTTTGCCGATCGTATCGGCGGCGCCGTTTATAACGAAAAGCTGTCCAAGAAACGCGCGGATGCCGTCCGCAAGTATCTCGTCAAGAAGGGCGTCGTCAACGCGCAAGTGGTTGAAACGCGCTGGTTTGGCGACAGCGTGCCGGCCACCAACTGCCCCAAGGACATGCCGCGCAAGGAACTGATTGCGTGCCTGCAGAAAGACCGCCGGGTTGAAGTGGAGGTTGACACATCGCCTATGCCGCCGCCGCCGGTGCCGATGGGACCTGTTCCCTCGCGCCCTGAGTAAGCAGAACAGCTAGTAAAAGGAGTCGGCTCCACGCTTGTGGGGCCGGTTCTTTTTTTGGCTCCGGCCTATCCCGCGGCGGAAAGGTTCGCCGCCGCGAAATCCCAGTTCACGAGGTGGTCCAGAAACGCCTGAATAAAATCCGGGCGGCGGTTCTGGTAGTCGAGGTAATAGGCGTGCTCCCAGACGTCGCAGGTCAGGAGAGGCGTGAGGTTTTCCGCCAGCGGATTTTGCGCGTTCGGCGTTTTGACTATGCGGAGCGCGTTGCCGTCGAAGACAAGCCAGACCCAGCCGCTTCCAAATTGCGCCGTTCCGGCTTGCTTGAACTGTTCCCTGAACTTGGCGAGGCTTCCGAAGGCCTGTTCAAGCCGCATGGCCAGATCGCCGTCCGGGTCGCCGCCGCCGCCCGGCTTCATGCTTTTCCAGAAAAAGGCGTGGTTCCATGCTTGCGCGGCGTTGTTGAATATGGCGGTTTCCGCCTCGTTGTCGATGGTGGAGGCCATGATGTCCTCAAGCGACGCGTTTTCATACTTCGTGTTGTCCGCCAGATTGTTCAGGTTGGTCAGGTACGCCTGATGGTGCTTGCCGTAATGGAATTCCATCGTGCGCGCCGATATATAAGGCTCCAGCGCATCGGGGGCGTAGGGAAGAGGGGGTAATTCGAAATACATGGAGCGCCTCCCTGAAAGGATAATGGACAACCTGTATATTTTACGCTTTCGAGAGGCGTCCAACAAGCCGTCCGGATTATTCCGGCTTATTTTGCACGTCTTTCCGGTAGTCCGGAAGTTTTTGGCGGTAGCCTTTCGCGTCGCCGTAATCGAGGAACTTCAGGTACCGCTGGTGCGGGTCGCGGATGCGCACGGCGTGCTTGATGGGACACCAGAATTGTTCGGTGCGGCCCGCGATTTCGCGCGCGTACGCAATAACCCCGTTGCCGTAGCCGCAATAGATGCAATTCAGCTTTTCGATGAAATTGAGATAGGCGAGGTGCTGGCGGTCGAGCACGAGGTATTTCGAGCGTTTGACGCGCGGGATGCCGTAGGCGCGGAAGCAGATGTGTTGATAGATGGTCACCCACATATCGAGCAAAACCAACGGGATAAACATCGAGTAAATCACCGGCGTGGCCAAAATGCTCAAGATTCCGGCGGTGCGGAAAAACTGGATCAGCCCCATGCGCAAACGGCGGTGCTGGGCCACGACTTCTTTCCGGAACTCGGCGATTTTGCCCCGGAACCGGATTTCGTAATGGGCGCGGCTGCGCTCGAACTCCTGTTCCAGCCGGTCTTCCAGCTCGCGGATGCGGACAAGAATTTCGGCGATTTGTTCGTTCATGGGCGGAACTCCGGCCGGAGGGTGTGGCGGGGAATTATATAAAGGAAAAGAAGGGAAATGAATACCTGGAGGTTTTCGGTTCGATGACGATTCCGTGCGCGGGGAAGCGGCGTTTTTTTTGAGAACCTGCAGGTTCTCAAAATGGGGCAAAAAGCGCGGTTACGTGCCCGTTCGGACCTCTTTGCGTGCCTGTACGGACCGGGTTGCGTGCCCGTTCGGCGCTTTTTTGGGGCCTTTTGGGGCCTTAATCCAGCGTTTCGCGGTAGCGCTTCAGGGCGACGGCGGAGATGACGGCGAAGAAGAGCAGCATCGGCCAGATGTGCGGCGCGATGTCCGTGAAGCCGTTGCCCTTCAGGAAAATGCCGCGAATGATGCGCAGCGCGTGCGTGATCGGGAACACGTTGCCGAGGTACTGCGCCCAGAGCGGCATGCCGCGAAACGGAAACAGGAAACCTGAAAGCAGCATCGACGGCAAAAAGTAAAACGTCGCCATCTGCATCGCCTGGAGCTGGTTGCGCGCGAAGGTGGAGAGCGTGAAGCCGATCGCAAGGTTCGCGGCGATAAAGACGCTTAAGGCTGCGCAGAGCAGCCATGCGCTGCCCAGAAACGGCACGCTGAAAAGAAGTTTGGCGGACAAGAGGATCACGGCGAGCTGAAGATAGGCGATGAGAATGAAAGGAACGATTTTGCCCGCCATGACCTCGAGGGGCCGCGCGGGCGTGGCGAGCAGGCTTTCCAGCGTGCCGCGCTCGCGCTCGCGCGTCATGGCCACCGCCGTCATGACGATCAGCGTGAGATTGAACAGGACGGCGATCATTCCCGGCACGATGTTGTAGGAAGTGATGCCCTCGGGGTTGTAGCGGTTGTGCATCCGGATCTCGAACGGCGGCGGGCGGGGCTCGAGTTTCGGCATGTTCGCCAGATCGCGTTCCAGCGCCGTCTGGTTGATGCGGCTAAGCGACGCCAGCGCGTTGCCGACCGCGACGGGATCGGTGGCGTCGGATTCGATCAGCATGACCGGCCTTTCGCCGCGCAAAAGCTTGCGCGTGAACTGCTCGGGGATCGTGATGATGAACTGGACGTCGCCCTGCGCGATCAGCCTTTCCGCCTCCTCGCGCGAAGCGGGCTGGGCCGCGATGCGGAAATACCCCGTGTTCTGGAGCGCGGCCGTGAGGCTGCGGACGTAAACCGAGTTGTCGGCGGCGGCCAGCGCGGTGGGGAGCCTTTTCGGGTCCGTGTTGATGGCGAAGCCGAAGAGAATGAGCTGGATGATCGGCATCACGAAAATAAGGCTGAAGGTCGGCTTGTCGCGCAAAAGCTGGAGGAATTCCTTGATCATCAGGGCGTAGACGCGCTGGAAGGAAAAGAAAGCGTTTCTCATGCGGGGCCGCCTCCCGCGCGGGTCATCGTATGGATGAAAACGTCTTCCAGCGTCGGCGGCATGCGTTCGGCGCCGGCCTCCTGTTTGGCGATAAGATCGTTGACGGTCGCGTCCAGCGCCTGTCGATCGGTTCCGGCGATATGAATTTGATTGCCGAAGCTCGTCACCGTCTCCACGCCGGGGGAGGTAAGGAGAATTTTCTTCAGATGGACGGGATCGCGCGCCGTGAGCCGCCACGTGAAAAGGCCGGATTTCGCGACGACGTCTTGCACGGGACCGTGAACCAGAAGGCGTCCGGACGACAGGTAGCCGATCAGGTGGCAGCGCTCGGCCTCGTCCATGTAGTGCGTGCTGACGAGCACCGTAATGCCGCCCGCCGCCAGCGCGTGGATCTCGTCCCAGAACTCGCGCCGCGCTTTCGGATCGACGCCCGCCGTCGGCTCGTCGAGAAGGAGAAGGCGGGGCGCGTGCAGAATGCAGGCCGCGAGCGACAGGCGCTGTTTCCAGCCGCCCGACAGCTCGCCCGCCAGTTGCCGCGCGCGCCCTTCGAGGCCAAGCCGGTGCACCGCGTCGTTGGCGACGTTCGGCGGGTCGGGCATTTCATAAAGGCGCGCGATGAACTCCAGGTTTTCCCGGATGGTCAGGTCTTCGTAAAGCCCGAACTTTTGCGGCATGTATCCGGCCTGGCGCTTGATGGCCGCCGATTGCTTGCGGATATCAAAGCCGAGGCATGTGCCTTCGCCGCCGTCCGGCGTGAGCAGGCCGCAAAGCATCCGGATCGTCGTCGTTTTGCCGCTGCCGTTGGGGCCCAGAAAGCCGTAAATCGCGCCGTAGGGCACGTCGATGGCGCAATCCTGCACGACGGTGCGGGCGCCGAATTTCTTGGTCAGGCCGTGAACGGATATCGCCAGTTCCGGGTCGGCGGCTGTCATGGGGCGGGCACGCCGACGTCCACCGGCTGGCCGGGATGGAGCTTTTCCGGCGTGGCGTCGGGCGTGGCTTCCAGCATGAACAGCAGGCGTTCGCGGTTGTCGCGGTTGTAAAGCTCGGGCGGCGTGTATTCGGCTTTGGGCGAGACGTAAGAGACGTGCGCGGGAACGGGTTCGCCGCAGCCGGTGCAGGCGATGTGGACTTTCGTCCCGGCGGGAAGCGTGGCCAGTTTGGCTTCCGGCACGAAAAACCGGACCTTGATGTTGGCCGGCGGCAAAAGCGACACGACGGCCTGACCCGCCGGGATGAACTCGCCCGCGCGGTAAAGCGTGTCGAAAACAAGCGCGTCGGCGGGGGCCGTGCCGCGTTTCTGGTCGAGCCGCCATTGGGCTTCCGCCACGGCGGCCTGTGTGGCGACGACATCGGCTTGTGCCGCGCGGATTGCGTCGTCGCGGCCGATGCTTTGACGCCCCGAGGCAATCGCGGCTTCGGCTTCGTCAAGGCGCGCGCGGGCCTGATCCATGTTGGCCTTGTCCGTATCGACGGCGGCCTGGCTGACCGCCCTGGCCTTCAGTTGTTTCAGGTCGCGTTCGTAGGTGATGGTGGCGAGGTCGAAAGCCGCTTTGGCCTGATCGCGTTGGGCAGTGAGGGCGTCAAGCTCGGGCTGGCGTTTGGCTTTCAGGAGATCATCGAGCGTTGCCTGGCTGCGTTCCGCTTTGGCGATGGCTTGCTCCAGCGCCGCCGTTTCGGCCGCGTGCTCCAGCGCGAAAAGGGCTTCGCCTTCTTTCACTTTCTGTCCGCGCCGGACGTTCAGCTCGGTCAGCGTTCCGGCGATTTGCGGCGCGACGAGAACGTATTCGCCTTCGGCATAGCCCTGATACGTGGCGGATTCCGGATTCGCCAGACCTAATAGCGCAAGAAAGGAAAGAGAGGCGGCCTTGAGTGAGGAGGGCATGGAGGCAAACTATCCAATTTTACGGCGGTACGCCAGAGACGTGCGGATTCCGTTTTGCCGTTTAGGGTTTCATCGGGAAGCGTGCGCCGGCGGCCGAGCGATCCTCACGGGACGGCAATATACACCCATGCATGATTGTATGTAAATCGGGGAAGCTGCCGAAAGAAGCCGGGACGGCGTTGGGAGCCAAATCCCCCTTCGTCCTCAGGGGTTTAACCATGAAATACGGCATATATATTGCCTTTGTATGGTTAAAAACCATCTATCATAAGAGGATGATTTAGGTTACAAATCCTAAAGATCGATTCAAACCGCCCTGAAGGGAGCCTGCCTTGGTGTTCAAGACGGAAACCGTCCTCGAAAACAAAACATTTAACGAAATTAGCATCGGCGACAGCGCACGGATCGTTCGCCACCTTACGCAACGAGACGTGGAGCTTTTCGCCGTCGTGTCGGGTGACATCAACCCCGCCTATGTCGATGAAGCCTACGCCCGCGAAAGCGGCCAGCATGGCCTTGTTGCGCCGGGCCTTTTCGGCGGTGCGCTTATTTCGGCCGTCCTGGGCAGCAAGCTGCCGGGGCCGGGAACCGTTTACCTCGGGCAGGTCTTGAAATTTTTGAACCCGGTCCGGCCCGGCGATACGCTGGACGTTTCCGTCGTGGCGATCAGCAAGGAAGACGACAAGAACATTATCGTTTTCGGCTGCACGGTCGTCAATCAGGACGGCAAGGAGGTTATCAAGGGAACGGCGCGCGTCATCGCACCGACGGAAAAGTTTCATCGCGCCGCCGTTGTGTTGCCCGATATCGAGCTTCTTCACCGCGACCGGCTCGGCCAGCTTGTCGAGGCGGCCAAAAAACTGCCCACCCAGCGCACGGCCGTCGTGCATCCCTGTGACGACGTTTCTTTGCAGGGCATGGCCGTCGCCGCCGAGGAGGACCTGATTATCCCGGTTTTGGTGGGACCGGAGGCGAAAATCCGCGCCGCCGCCGAAACCGCCAATGTCGATCTGAAAAATTACGAAATCTTCGACACGCCGCACAGCCACGCCGCCGCGATCGAGTCCGTGAACATGGCCCGCAACGGCAAGGTGACAGCGCTCATGAAGGGCAGCCTGCATACCGACGAGCTTATGTCCGCCGTCGTTCACCGCGATCAGGGACTGCGGACCGAACGGCGGATGAGCCATGTGTTTGTCATGGACGTGCCGACCTACAAGTGGCCGCTTTTGATCACCGACGCCGCGCTGAACATCGCGCCGGATCTGATTGTGAAGCGCGACATATGCCAGAGCGCGATTTATCTTGCGAACGATCTCGGCATGACCAAGCCGAAGCTGGCCCTGCTCGCGGCGACGGAGACCGTCAATATCAATATGCAGGCCACGCTGGACGCGGCCTCGCTCTGTAAAATGGCCGATCGCGGCCAGATTACAGGCGGAATCCTCGACGGGCCGCTGGCTTTCGACAACGCCATCAGTGCGCGCGCCGCGAAGATTAAGCATATCGAATCGCCGGTGGCCGGGCAGGCCGACATTCTCGTCGTGCCGAACATCGAGGCCGGAAACATGTTGGCGAAGCAGCTCGATTATCTCGCCGCCGCGGAATCCGCCGGCATCGTGCTTGGCGCGCGCGTGCCCATCATTCTGACAAGCCGCGCCGACAACGCGCACGCGCGCCTTGCTTCCGCCGCGCTGGCCGTGCTGACGGCCGCCGGCGACAAGGCCCGCAAGGAAGCCGCTATCGCCTCGGGAAAGGGTTGAACCATGAGCGCTGAGTCCTACATTCTGGTCATGAACGGCGGGTCGTCGAGCCTCAAATTCGCGCTTTTCGACTCGTCCGAAAAATGCGTCGGGCGCGGCATCATCAGCGAAATCGGCAAAAAGACGAAAATGTCGGCCAAGGGCGAGATCTTCGGCGACAGGGTGAACGATTTACCCGACGTGACGACGTCCTGCAAAACGCCCGGCGGCGCGGCCGGCGTTTTGCTGGGCTGGCTGGATACGTTTCTGCCGCCGAATGCCCTTTTGGCCGTGGGTCACCGGGTTTTGCATGGCCGCGATTTGCGCAAGCACATGATCGTTAGGCCGCATTTGATGGCGTATATGAAGGCGCTTATTCCCATGGCGCCTTTGCATCAGCCGTTTAACGTCGAAATCATAGAACAGGTCGCCAAGCTTTATCCCAAAGTGACGCAGGTCGCGTGTTTCGATACGGCTTTTCACACCACGATCCCGCCGCTGCACCGCCGTTACGCCATTCCGCGCGTCTGGCACGACAAGGGCGTGTGCCGGTACGGTTATCACGGGCTTTCTTACGATTATATTTCAAGCCGTCTGAAGGAAATCGCGCCCCACGCTTTCGCCGGAAAGACTGTCGTCTGCCATCTTGGCAACGGTTCGAGTCTCTGCGCGTTGATGGGCGGAAAAAGCTTCGACACTTCGATGGGCTTTACCGTGCTCGAAGGGCTTGTGATGGGCACGCGGCCCGGCAATCTCGACGCGGGCATCATGCTGTACTTCATGCGCGAGGCGAAGATGGACGAAAAAGCCATCGAGCGCCTGTTATATCACGATTGCGGTTTGGTCGGCGTTTCGGGCATCAGTTCGAATATGGCCGATCTGCTGGCGAGCCATGAGCCTTCGGCGCGCGAGGCGATCGATCTTTTCTGCCTGCGCGTCGTGCGCGAGGTTGGCGGCTTTATCAGCATGCTTGGCGGCCTTGACGCTCTTGTCTTTACCGGCGGCATCGGCGAACACGCGACACCTGTCCGTGAGCAAATTGTCGCGGCGCTCGGTTGGAAAGGGCTTGTCCTTGACGAAGCGAAAAACGCTAACGGCGATGGCAGCGCGGAAGTCAAGATTTCCACGCCGCAAAGCTCAGCTGAAATATGGTTAATTCCCACGAACGAAGAACTGGTGATCGCCCGGCACACGCGCGAACTTGCGAACAGCCAGCATTAAACGAGAACGTCCCTGCGATTTTCCTTATGAAAAGCCGGTATGGTTTATCGAAATTAACCGTGCCGGAATAGATGGCATTTATTTCATTTTATTTTAAGTTTTTTGATAAATAATAGAGGTGTTTTAAAGGAGAAATTTTATAGGGAAGACAACATGATGCTTTCGAAGGATGTGGTCGGCGTTTTGGTCGATCTGATCGAAAACAAGCTTGGCGCGCTTCAAATCGGCGATCGCGAGGATTTGCGCGAGATGATCGTTCTGCAGCATTGTCTTGCCGAATTGCAGGCCCTGAAAGCGACGCAATCCGGCGTCCTGAAGGACTTTTGCGATTTGCCGCGTCGCGGTCGCCGCCGCAAGGTCGCCGATATCATGGAAGAAATGCGCGAAAGGGCTTAAGGCCGTTCGAATCCGTCCGGGACGCGCGGCGCCGATACCCTTCTATTTTAATTTTTCCTTCAGCAATTCATTCAACAGCGCCGGGTTGGCCTTGCCGCCGGTGGCTTTCATGACCTGGCCTACGAAAAAGCCGAAAAGCTTGTCCTTGCCGGCCTTGTATTCGGAAACCTTGCCGGCGTTGGCGGCCAAAATTTTGTCGATTTCAACCGCAATCGCGCCGGAGTCCGTCACCTGTTGAAGGCCTTTTTCCTTCACGATGGAAGCGGCGGATTTGCCCGACTCGACCATGATTTCGAAGACGTCCTTGGCGATGCGGCCCGAAATGGTGCTGTCGCCGATAAGGTCGATAAGGCCGCCAAGCGCCGTCGCCGAAACGGGGCTGTCGTCGATGGTCTTGCCAAGGCGGTTGATCGCCGCGAAAAGTTCGCCCGTCACCCAGTTGGCCGCCAGTTTGCCGTCGCGGCCTTTGGCGACGTTCTCAAAGAAGTCCGCGCTGGCCCTTTCTGCCACGAGCACCGAAGCGTCGTAGGGCTTGAGGCCATATTGCTCGATAAAACGCGTTTTTTTCTCGTCCGGCAATTCGGGCAGCGTCACGCGGATCGCCTCGACCCAATCAGGGTCAAGCTTGAGCGGCAGAAGATCGGGATCGGGGAAATAGCGGTAGTCGTGCGCTTCTTCCTTTGAGCGCATGGATCGCGTCATGCCTTTGCCGGTGTCCCACAGCCGCGTTTCCTGTTCCACCGTGCCGCCGGATTCCAGAACTTCGACCTGCCGCCGGGCTTCGTAGTCGATGGCCTGCTGCACAAAGCGGATGGAGTTCACGTTCTTGATTTCGCACCGCGTGCCGAAGTTCGTGTCGCCCATGCGACGCATGGACAGGTTGACGTCGCAGCGCATGGAGCCTTCTTCCATGTTGCCGTCGCAGGTGCCGAGGTAACGCATAATGGCGCGCAGTTTCTTGAGATACGCCGCCGCTTCGTCCGGGCTGCGCATGTCGGGTTCCGACACGATTTCCATAAGCGCGACGCCGGACCGGTTTAGATCGACATAGGTTTCATTGGGGCTTTGATCGTGAAGACTCTTGCCCGCGTCCATTTCCAGATGGAGGCGCGTGATGCCGACTTTGCGCGTTTCGCCGTCGGCGAGATCGAGCTGGATTTCGCCCTTGCCCACAATCGGCTGCTTGTACTGGCTGATCTGGTATCCGGCGGGCAGGTCGGCATAGAAATAATTCTTGCGGTCGAAGATGGAGTTCAGGTTGATCCGGGCCTTAAGGCCAAGGCCCGTGCGCACGGCCTGTTCGATGCACTTCGCGTTAATGACGGGCAGCATGCCGGGGAACGCCGCGTCCACAAGGCTGACTTGCGCGTTGGGTTCGGCGCCGAACTCGGTCGATGCGCCGGAGAAAAGTTTGGCCTTTGACGTTACCTGGGCGTGAACTTCAAGCCCGATGACCATTTCCCATTTGCCGGTAGTGCCATTGATCGTCATCATGTGTTATACCTTGCCTCAAGCGCCCTTTCCGGCGGCCATCATTATGGCCCTAACCCCAATTGTCAAATCCTCCCCATGAACGTTATTTTCGCCAATCTCGAGGCCCTCCAGCAAAGAATCGCCGCCGCGGCCCAAACCGCCGGGCGGGAGGCCTCCCCGGTCAAGCTTATTGCCGTCAGCAAGCTCCAGCCACCGGAGGCGGTGGAGGAGGCTTTGGCGGCCGGGCAGGCCTGTTTTGGCGAAAACTACGTCCAGGAGGCCATAAAAAAGTTTGGGGCCCTGCGCGGCAGCCACCCGGGCCTCGAATTGCACCTTGTCGGGCCGCTGCAAACGAACAAGGCCGAGGAGGCGGTTAAGCTTTTCGATGTCATCCAGACGGTCGACCGGCCCAAGCTGGCGGCGGCGCTGGCCGAGGCCTGCCTGAAAGTTGGGCGGGTGCCCACGTTCTATGTGGAAGTGAACATCGGGCGCGAGCCCCAAAAAGCGGGCGTGCTTCCGGAGGAGCTTGATGCTTTTTTGGAGCAGTGCCGGACCGAGCACGGGCTGGACATTACGGGACTGATGTGCATTCCGCCTCTTGAGCAGGATCCCGAGCCGCATTTCCGCCTTTTGCGTCAGCTTGCCGACAGGCTGAAGATCAAAAACGTCAGCATGGGCATGAGCGCGGATTTTGAAACGGCCATCCGTTGCGGTGCGACCGAGGTCCGGATCGGGACGGCGCTTTTCGGGGAGCGTCCGGCCAGGGACGAGTAAGCGGAAAAAGGCGTTACTGTTTCTTCGATACGCTGCCGCACTTAAGGCGCGTGCGTTCCTGATCCGCGCGGGAGCGGATGGTTTGCGGCGCGTTCGGATAGTTCTTTTTCAACTCGTTCAGCGTCGTGCACGCGTCTTGTGTTTTCTCGAGCGAGCCGAGCGACATGGCCATTTTCAGCAGGCTGTCGGGCGCTTTCGTGCCTTTGGGGTTCTGCTGATACGCATCCGCAAAGGCCACGGCGGCGTCGTTGAATTTGGCGCGAACGTAAAACGTTTCAGCGTACCAATATTTCGCGTTATCGACGAGTTTGTCCTTCGGGTTTTTGTCGATAAACGACTTGAAGGCTTTTTCGGCGCCTTCGTAATCGGCCTGACGCAAAAGGCCAAAGGCGCGGTCGTACTGTTCTTGCGCGGTCAGCCCGTAATCGGGCGGCGTATCAGGCAATGGCGGCGTTTTGGGATTCTTTACGGCTCCGGTAACCTTCTCGCCCCGGACTTTCAAATCGCCCAAGGTGCCGGTTACGGCTTCCGCTTCGGCGGAGTCGCTTTCCTGTTCTTCGCCGTAACCGCTTTGGCTTGCGGCAGGCGCGGACGCCGCAGGGGCGGGGGTGGGGACGGGGATGGACTCAAGACGGGTGAGACGTTGTTCGGCATCGCTCTGCAAGCGCTGAAGCGCGAGGTCGATCCGCCGCACGGCATATTCCATCTGTTCGAGCTTGCCCGTGAGCGCGCGCATCTGATCCTCGATGGCGCCCAGGCGCATTTCGTAATTTGCGCCGGTGCCGGGCGCAGCGGAGCCGTAGGCGTAGGAATCTTCCTGAGCGTGCAAGGGAAGAGCGACGAACAAAAGCGCGAGAACGGCGGCAACAGGTATTTTTTTCATGGTTGACAGCCCAAGTCGGGACGAAGGGAGATAGGGAGCGTATGAAGCAAAACCTAACAGATTATTGCGTCGAAACAATGGCCTCTGAAAAAACAAAAGAAAAGGCCGTGACCCGAAGGTCACGGCCCGATTCTTTAGCTAACACCGTCACGGAGGACGGCGCTTCCGTTACTGCGCGGTAACCGTAACGGCGCGGCGGTTCTGAGCCCATGCGGTCTCATTGCTGCCGAGCACAGCCGGGCGCTCTTTGCCATAGCTGACGGTCTTGACGCGGTCGGCCGGAATGCCGGCGGCAACCAGGTAGTTCTTCGCAGCCGTGGCGCGACGCTCGCCGAGGGCGAGGTTGTACTCACGCGTGCCACGCTCGTCGCAGTGACCTTCAACCGTCACGCGAACGTTGGCGTACTTTTTAAGCCACGCAGCTTGACGATCCAGCGTTGCGCGGGCTTCGGCCGTCAGATCCGACTTGTCGAAACCGAAGAATACGCGGTCGCCGACGTTGACGACCAGATCTTCCTGGGTTCCCGGACGGGCGGCGCCCATCCTGCCGGCTCCGCCAGCGCCACCAGCGCCACCGGCGCCTTCTGCACTACCGGTTGTGTCGCAAGCGGCAACCATTACAAGCGCCGCCATAAGGCACAAAAACTTCTTGAACATTGTAACCCCCTTCGTGAACCTCTAGCGGATCAAGCCGGACCAAAAAACTTTGTTCCCAACCTTAGCCGAGATGTGTGATGACAGACAAGGCAACCGCTCGCGACTCGAAATTTCCATAAAAGTTAAGAAACTGCTAAGCCCGGACGCGATACCCGGAAAAGTTATTTATCTTAACGATTCGGAAGCGAAAAAGATACCGCTTTTCCTCGACAAGATAAATTACATATCCAATTACGAAAATAAACCGCATGCCCCCTTTAATCAAGTCCCGACAATCCGATTTTCCCAAGAATCAGAATCGATTAGCCCGCCGTGGCAAGAAGGCAACAAGGGAAAAAAAGGAAAGACTTGGGGCAAAATAAAGGCAAATGGATGTGCCGAATACGGGTCCGAAAAGGAAGGAAGCGGACGGAAAAACGCATGCGTTATTTTATTTCAATGTGCGAATTCATGAGGGTAGCAGGAAAACGGCAGCATTCTTCGGCCAATAAAGAAAAAGGCCGAAAACGCTGAAGAGATTTAGTCAAGACATTGATTTCGTTCAAAATAAAACAGCCGGCGGGTTCGCTCCGCTTTCCCGGTATCGATTAGGGAATTAGAGGCGACCATGCCGGGTCGGAGGCGTCCATCGGCGTGGAGATTTCCCGCTCATTATATCCCGTCAGGTCGATGGAGTAGAGGCGCGCCGTGCGTTGCCGTCCGCCGGACCCTGTCGGCAGGTCCTTGAAGTACATCAGGACGCGACCGTTCGGCGACCATGTCGGTCCTTCGACGTGATAGGATTCCGTCAGCAACCGCTCGCCCGAACCGTCGGCGCGCATCACGCCGATGTAGAATCGGCCGGATGCCTGCTTGGTGAACGCGATCAAATCGCCGCGCGGCGACCACACCGGCGTTGCGTAACGTCCGTCGCCGAAACTGATGCGTTGCACGTCGCTGCCGTTCGCGCTCATGACGTAAAGCTGTTGTGTGCCGCCACGGTCGGATTCAAACACGATCCGCTTGCCGTCCGGCGCGAAGCTCGGCGCGGTGTTGATCGACGGATGGCTCGTCAGCTTCTGGGTGCGCCGCGTGCGCAGGTCCATGGTGTAGATGTCCGAGTTGCCGTTGTCCGACAAGCTGAAAATCACCTTGTTGCCGTCGGGAGAAAAACGGGGCGCGAACGTCATGTTCGCGAAGTCGCCCAGCACTTCCTGCCGGCCCGTGTCGATGTTGAACAGGTAAACGCGCGGCCGGTTGTTGTAATAGGCCATGTACGTGATTTCCTGCAGCGTCGGCGAGAAACGCGGCGTGAGCACCAGCGCGCGGCCGTCCGACAGCAGGCGGTGATTTTCGCCGTCCTGGTCCATGATGGCGAGGCGCTTGACGCGCGCGTTCGCCGGGCCGCTTTCCGCCACGTAAACGATGCGCGTGTCGAAATAACCGTCTTCGCCCGTAATGCGCTTGTAAATCGCGTCGGCGATGATATGCGCGACGCGCCGCCAGTTATTCGGCACCGTGAAATAAGCAAGTCCCGTCATTTGCTGCTCGCCGAACACGTCCCACAGGCGAAACTCGACTTTCAGGCGGCCGTCCGCCTGGGCTTCGATTCGGCCGACCACAAGGGCCTGCGTGTTCAGGACGCGCCAGTCCGCGAAACGCGGGGCTACAAGCAGCGAATCCCTGTCCTGGATGAAGGAATGAGGATCGACGGCGGAAAAAAGGCCGGAACGGACCAGATCCTTGCTGACGACCTGCGCGATGTCGCGCCCGAATTGGGCTTCGTTCCCGCCGGCGCCGTAAAAAGCCGGGATGGCGATAGGAATAGGCTCCACCACGCCGCGCGTGATGTCGATTCTGACTTCCGCTCGCGCGGAAGCCAGAGGGCAGAAGACAGGCATCAGAAGGCAGAGGAAGAAAAGAACAAATTTTTGCAAAGCAAAGACGCGAACCATCTGATACCTGCCTTCTGTCATCTGCATTCTGTTCATAGCATATCCCTCGGGTCGAAATTGAAACGGATGGTTTTCCACTGTTCATACTGATCGGGCGGCAGTTCCAACGGGCTGCACTTCGGGTTGCGCAAGGCGCGCAAGGCGGATTCGGCGGCGGCGCGGAAGTATGGATCGGTTCCCAAACGCATTTGATCCACCACCTGAGCCGATTGCACAGTACGATCAGGATTTACTTCGATCAAGACCTCTACGACAAGCGTTTCCGCGTTGCGCGCTCCCACCGGCATGTTCCAGCACTGGCTGATCTGGCGGCGCAGGGCGTCTTCGGCGCTGATTGTGAGGCGGTCGGACAGCGCCGGGCCGAAATTTCCTTTGGCTCCATTGGGCGTTTCGCCCTTGTCGGCCGTTTCGCTCGGTTCCGTTTTTGGCGCGGCCGGTTTGAGCCTGGCTACGTTTTTCAGGACGCTCGCCAACTGGTCCTGTTGGGCCTGGGCCTGCGGTTTGGGCGGCTCGGGAGGGGGCGGTTTGGGCTTGGTTTTCGGTTCGGGAAAGGCTGCTTCGTCGGGCGTTTCCTGTTTTGGCGGCTCGGCGGGCTTGGCCTCAGGCGTTTGCGGCTTGATTTCCTCCCTGGCCGGAGGGAGCGGCCTGGGTTCCGGCGGCGAAGGCCTGGCTTCTTCTTCGGGCTCGCTGCGTATGCGGGTGTTGGTGATCTCCCCGATTTCCACGATGTCGACCGGAATGGGCCGCCAGGGCGCGGGAAGGGGCTTGATGAAGACCGGAAGCCCGAAATACAGAAAAAGAAGCGCCCCAAGATGCAGGCACGTCGAGGCGATCATACTGTTGCGAAGGTTTCCGTTCTCAATCATCATGGCATGCACCTCACCGGCGCGTGCGCGCCCGTTCCGGCGCCGGCTCGGGCCTCGGCAGTTCCGCGACAAGCGCAACCTTGTTAAAGCCGCCGGCGTTGATGGTTCCCATGACTTCCATGATCCGGCCATAGGGAACGCCTTTATCCCCGCGCACGAAAACGCGCGCGTCGGGATTCGCGCCCGTGATGGCCCGGAGTTTTGAGACCAGAGCGTCCACCTCAAGCAAGTTTTGCTGAAGATAGACGTTGCCTTTGGCGTCGATGCTCACCACAAGGGGTTCCTTGCTGTCCTGACTGACTGAACGCGCTTGCGCGCGCGGGAGATCGACGGGGACGGCGACGGTCAAAAGCGGCGCGGTCACCATGAAAACGATCAACAACACCAGCATCACGTCGACGAGCGGCGTGACATTGATGTCGGCCACCGGGCGATAGCCCGCTCGCCGCCCGCGCCGCGGCGCGCCTCCCCCGCTCATGACAGGCCCGGCCATCAGTGGTCTTCCATGTTGCGCGACAGCGTCGCGATAAAGTCGTTGGCAAAGTTTTCAAGCCGCGCGCCATAGCGCCCGATCTCGGTCGAAAATTTGTTGTAGGCCGCTGTGGCCGGGATGGCGGCTACAAGGCCGAGTGCCGTTGCCAGAAGCGCTTCGGCGATGCCCGGCGCAACGACGGCAAGGCTCGTGTTCTGGGCCTGCGCGATGCCGATAAAGGCCCGCATGATGCCCCAGACGGTGCCGAACAGGCCGATGAAGGGTGCGACGGAACTTACCGAGGCCAGAAACGTCATCCATGTTTCGATCAATGCCATCTCACGGCCGATGGTGACTTGTAGAACGCGGTCGATGCGCGCCTGAACCGAAGCGCGGCCCTGCGGCGTGGCCAGCATGCCTTTTTCGCTGGCGCTCCGCCATTCCTTCATGCCCGCGACGAAGACGGCCTGCATGGGATCGTTGGGCCTTTTGATTTTGTTGTAAAGAAGGTCGAGCGAGCCGCTGGACCAGAAGCGTTCCTCAAAAAAAGTCGCGCGGTTTTTCAGACGGGAAATTTTGGAGATTTTGTCGAAAATCAAACCCCACGTGAAGACCGAAATAACAAGCAAGCCGATCATGACGACTTTGGCGACGAAATCGGAATGGCTGAAAAGGCCGAAAACCGACATGTCCATCGGGGCAACCGAACCGGCAAGCTGGACTTGCGAAACCGGGTCAACGGCTTGAGCTTCCATAGGCATAGCGAACGTAACTCCTTGGTTTTTCTTTTAGATACACCGGGCGCGTAAAACGGCGCGCCATTCTTTCGGCATGCGTAAAACTTTTCCTTCGGTCGAGATGGTCACGAGAGTCACGGCCATCACCGCGAGCGGTTTACCTTCATGGCGAATGATCTGGCGCATGTCTAGTGTCGCCGCGCCACAGGCCGTTACTTCCGTCTCAACCTCAATTAAATCGTCCAATCGCGCGGGGGACTGATAGTCCACAACCAGTTTCTTGACCGCGAAAAGGAGGTTGTGGTTGGCCTTCAGGTCATGGTGATTCGCGCCTAGCTCCCGTAAAAGCTCCGTCCGCCCGCGTTCCGCAAACCCCAGATAGTTGGCGTAATAGACAACCCCCGCCGCGTCGGTGTCTTCGTAGTAGACGCGGACGGGAAGAACATGTTTTCCGGCGGCGCGGGCCGTTTTATCTGTTTCCTTGGCCGAAATCTTCGTTTTCATCAGCATCGTCGTTCGTTTCCCGCGCGCCGGAAGCTCCGCCGCCATTGTCCAATAAACTCATTTGCCGTCCCGTTGGCGCCGTAAGGCCCAGATGGCGGTAGCCGCCCTCCGTGAGCATCCGGCCCCGTGGCGTTCGCTGGAGCAAACCCTGTTGGATGAGATAGGGCTCGATCACTTCTTCCAGCACGTCGCGTTGCTCGGCAAGCGCGGCCGCGAGCGTTTCCACGCCTGCCGGGCCGCCCCCATAATTTTCGGCAATCATGGCAAGATAACGGCGATCCATCGCGTCGAAGCCCAAACGGTCGACTTCCAGCTTTTTCAGGGCGCTATCGGCAGCCTTGGCGTCAATAGCCTTATGCCCGTCGACGGCGGCAAAGTCGCGCACACGGCGTAAAAGACGCACGGCCACGCGGGGCGTACCACGCGCGCGGCTGGCGATCTCGCTGGCGCCGTCCGGGGTGAGAGGCAAAGAAAGCTTATGCGCGGCGCGGCGGATGATCTCTTGCAGTTCTTCCGGCGTGTAGAAGTTCAGGCGCAGCGGGATGCCAAAACGTTCGCGCAAGGGACGCGTGATCAGGCCGCTTCGCGTCGTCGCGCCGATAAGCGTAAACGGCGGCAAGTCAATACGCACCGAACGCGCCGAAGGCCCTTCGCCGATGATGAGATCGAGCTGGAAATCCTCCATGGCCGGGTAGAGGATTTCTTCCACCGCCGGGTTCAAACGGTGAATTTCGTCGATAAACAATACATCATGCGGCTGCAGGTTGGTGAGCAACGCCGCCAGATCGCCTGCCCGCGCGATCACGGGGCCGGACGTGCCGCGAAAGCCGACGCCGAGTTCGCGCGCGATGATTTGCGCCAACGTCGTTTTGCCAAGTCCCGGCGGGCCGGAAAGAAGGACGTGATCGAGCGCTTGCTTGCGTTGCTGCGCCGCGCGGATGAAAACGTCCAGATTGGAGCGCAGGGTTTCCTGTCCCACAAAATCGACGAGGCGTTGCGGGCGGAGCGCCATGTCCGGGGCTTCTTCGGCCAGAGGCGCGGGGGTGACGAGGCGGTCGGACAGGGCGGCTTGGGCGTTGGGCTTCATGCGGCGCTATCCCTTCGGCTGAGCTCCGCGAGGCTGGCGCGGATGAGGGCATCTAGTTTCGCGTCATTACCCAATTTTCCGGCGGCGGAAGAAACGGCCGCGAAAGCTTCCATGCGGCGATAGCCCAGATTGATCAAAGCCGATACGGCGTCGCCGTTGACGCCGCTCGTGGCGAGCGGGGCCGGAGCGCCCGCAACGCCGGAGCGCCCGATAATTCCGGCAACCTTATCTTTCAATTCCGTGACGATGCGCAGCGCCAGTTTCGGCCCGACGCCGTCGGCTTGTGTCAACACGGCTTTGTCCTGCGCGGCAATGGCCTGGGCAAGGCGGTCGGGCGAAAGGATGCCGAGGATGGCCAGGGCCGATTTCGCGCCCACGCCTTGCACGGTCGTGAGCAGGCGGAACCAGTCGCGTTCGGCTGTGTCAATAAAGCCGTAAAGGCTTATGGCGTCTTCGCGCACGTGCGTTTCGATCAGGAGCGAAACCGTTTCGCTTGCGCCGATCTGGTTCAACGTCCGGCCCGAAACGGCGACGACATACCCCACGCCTTGCACGTCGATGACGAGCTGGTTGTTGGAAATGTTGTCCACTTTGCCTGTCAGTTTGCCGATCATTCGGGATGACGTTCCTTTTCAACGCGTTAAGGGGTAGCCCTCGGCGGCACGCCGATGATGCGCGTGGCAGATTGCAACTGCAAGGGCGTCGGCGGCGTCGGCGGCCTGTTTTCCCGAGCCGGGCAGGAGCACGCGAATCATGGCCTGGATCTGCTTTTTGTCCGCATGGCCATAGCCCGTGACCGCTTGTTTGACCTTGTTGGCCGAATATTCCGTCACGTTGAGCCCGGCTTGCGCAGCCGTTAGCATGACCACGCCGCGAGCCTGTCCCAATTTTAAAGCCGAGGCGGCATTGCGGTTTACGAACGTTTCTTCAAGCGCCGCTTCATGTGGGAGGTGGGTAGCTACGACGCCGCTCAGCGCTTCGGCAAGCGCCCTTAACCTTTCGGCCATGGGGAGGCCGGGGTCGGGGTTGATTCGGCCGGCGGCAATAAAAGACAAGCGGTTGTCGTGCCTGGCCACGATTCCCCAGCCGGTGTGCCGAAGACCGGGGTCGAGGCCGAGGATAAGGCGAATCGCTGTCATGCCAGCAGGTTAGGCACGCGCCTGACCGGGCACAAGAAGAGGTTTTGCCTTGTGTTTTCCTGCCGTTCGCCTATCAAGGTACGGAGTTTTTCTACAGAGGAAAGGGCGCAGGCATGATCGAATTGTTGTGGTGGCACTGGGCCATTGCAGGTTTCGGGTTCATTCTGGCGGAGCTGTTGCTCCCCGCTTTCGTTCTGATTTGGTTCGGGCTTGGCGCGTTTATCGTTATGGCGGCGAAGTTGCTCCTGCCCGGCCTGGGGCTCCCGCCGCAGATTTTGCTGTGGTCCTTGTCGTCAATTCTTATGATCGTTTTGTGGTTCAAGGTTTTTAAACGTCACCATCACAAAACGTTTGTTGGCCGCTCCTCGGCGCATATCGAGGGAGAGGTCGGCATTTTGATCGAACCCGTCGCGCCCTTCAAAAACGGCCGCGTGCGTTTTCAGCGTCCCGTTCTGGGCTCCGACAATTGGGAATGCATTGCCGACGAGCCGGTTGAAGTGGGCGCGCGAGTCAAAGTACTGAAGGTCGAGGGAAGTCTGGTTACCGTTGGGAAGGTTTAACGCCGGAAAAATTCAATAAGGAGGACCGTCATGGATCCGTCGCTGATCGTCGTTGTCGTTCTTGCTCTCTTCATTTTCATCACGCTGTTGAAGGGCGTGCGCGTCGTGCCCCAGGGTGAGGAATGGGTGATCGAGCGGCTAGGCAAGTATGAGGAAACGTTCATGCCGGGCCTGAATCTCATGATTCCCTATATCGATGCCGTTTCGCAAAAAGTTGTGACGAAAGACGTGCTGCTTGACGTGCAGGAGCAGGAAGTCATCACGAAGGACAACGCCGTCATTCTCACCAACGCCATTGCGTTCGTGAAAGTTACCAACCCGGTCAAGGCTGTTTACGGCGTCGTCGATTTTGCCGACGCGATCCGCAACCTTATCATGACGACGCTGCGTTCGATTGTGGGCGAAATGGAGTTGGATGAGGCTCTTTCGTCGCGCGACAAGATCAAGGCGCGCTTGCGCGAAAGCATAGCGGACGAAGTGCTGGACTGGGGGTTGACGGTAAAATCCGTGGAAATTCAAGATATTAAGCCATCCCCCAGCATGCAAAAAGCGATGGAGTTGCAAGCCGCCGCCGAACGCGAACGCAAGGCGACGGTCACACGCGCCGAAGGCGACAAGCAGGCGGCCATTCTGCAAGCCGAAGCGCGGCTCGAATCCGCCAAGCGCGACGCCGAAGCGCAAGTGACGCTGGCGCAAGCCTCCGCGACGGCCATTCAAAAAGTTATGGCGGCCGCGACAGGCTCGGAGACGCCGTTGCTTTACCTCCTCGGCGAAAAATACATCAAGGCGATAGGGCAGGTTTCAACTTCGCCCAACAGCAAGATCGTCGTCATGCCTTCCGATTTGCAAGACGCGATACGGGGAATGTTAAAAGGGAAAGCGGCGTAGGTTCGGCTATTTCGGGTAAGCTATCGTTTGGGCGCAGAGAACGGTTTGGTCCGGGCGGAGTTTTAAAAACGCGTGAATGCTCTTCCGGTCTATTTTGCCGCGCACGACAGTCGCCAGGCCTTCAGACGCGCAATAGAGATAAACATTTTCAATCATGTGACCGGCTTCGAGATCCATCCAGCGCTCTTTTTTCTCAAGAGGCGTTCCGGCGGCCCATGCCGGAAGTTTTTCCAGCTTGCCGAAATCGCCGGCGAAAACGAGATTCAAGGGCGAGGAAAAAACAAAGTCTTGTATACCAACTTCCTTGCGAAAATCGCCTTCTGCCACCGGCGTTAATTGATGATTGACGAGATCGTAAAAATAAGCGCCTTCCTCCAGCACGACATAAACATCCACGGGATAAAGAGCGATGGCCGAGGGGGCTGTGCGTTTGCCGTTGTCGCGGTTGACGCCGTTTGCCGCCCACAAGACTTCCGACAAGTGCTGGAGCGAGAGTTTTTTATCGCTGAAATCGCGCAAGCTCTTTCGTTGTTGCAGGGCTTGCATGACGCTCAGGCCTTTGTTCAGTTCCGGCGGGTTCAGTTTGATAACGTTCATGGCGCAATCTCCGTTAGGTTTCAAAATTTGCGCAATTTTACCAGAACAAGCAAAGGAGTTACAAATCAAACGGGATAATGTTATGGAATGGCTGCTTTTATTGGCTCAAACAGAAAATTCGAATGCTTATTCTGGGGCTTGAAACCAGCTGCGACGAAACGGCGGTGGGGATTGTCGACGACAATCCCGATCCGGCAAAAAGCATTCGCGCGCACAAGGTGGCGACGCAACTTGCCGAGCACAGGCCTTATGGAGGCGTGGTGCCGGAAATTGCCGCGCGCGCGCACCTCGACAAGCTGGACGATTTGATCCGTGCGGCGCTGGAGGGGGCGCAAGTAACGCTGGACGATCTGGACGGCGTGGCGGCCACCTGCGGTCCCGGACTTATCGGCGGCGTGATGGTGGGGGCGATGACCGGCAAGGCCATTTCGGCTGTGCGTAAGCTGCCTTTTGTGGCCGTCAATCATCTTGAGGCGCATGCGCTGACCGTGCGATTGACGAACGAGGTTGCGTTTCCATATCTGTTGCTTCTCGTTTCAGGCGGGCACTGCCAGTTGTTGCTTGTGAAGGGCGTCGGGCAATACCGGCGTCTCGGCACGACGGTTGACGATGCTGTGGGCGAGTGTTTTGACAAGGGCGCGAAGCTTCTCGGCCTCGGCTATCCCGGCGGGCCTTTGCTTGAACGCGCGGCTGAAAAAGGCAATCCGCAGGCTTTCGATTTGCCGCGTCCGATGCATGGACGTGACGGATGCGATTTTTCCTTTTCCGGGCTGAAAACGGCCGTGCGGCAGCTGGTTGCTGGAAAAACGTTGACGGAAGCCCTTGTGGCGGACGTTTCTGCAAGTTTGCAGCAGGCCATTACGGATATTCTGGCCGATCGCACGGCAAAGGCGTTTCAGATTTTGCGCGATAAAAACGAGAAGATGACGGCGCTCGTGGTTGCGGGCGGCGTGGCCGCCAATCAGCCGGTAAGAAAGCGCTTAACGGAACTTGCCGTTTCAAAGGACCTGCCGTTTATTGCGCCGCCCGTGGGGCTTTGCACGGACAACGGCGCGATGGTGGCGTGGGCGGGTCTCGAGCGGTTGCGTCTTGGCCTTCAGGATGGGCTTGATACGGCATCGCGTCCGCGTTGGCCGCTGGACTCTCCACGGGCCTGACCTGTATTGTGGGTTTATATAGGGAGTCGGTATGGATTCTTTTCAACATTTCGGCATTATCGGCGCAGGCGCGTGGGGCACGGCTTTGGCTCAGTCGCTGGTGCGCTCGGGGCGCGACGTGACGCTTTGGGCCTATGAGGCCGACGTGGCGGGGACCGTCAACGCGCGCCATGAAAATACGAAGTTTCTGCCGGGCATTCCGCTTAATCCTCACTTACGCGCAACGAACAAGCTGGACGACCTCGCGGAATGCGACGCATGGCTGCTGGTAACGCCGGTACAGGTTATGCGTTCGATCTGTAAGAATTTGGCGAAAGTGCGCGTTGAAAAAAAAGCGCCGATTGTCATCTGTGCCAAGGGAATTGAGAAAGACACGCTGGCAATGCCGGTTGACGTTGTAACGGAAGAACTGCCAGGACATCCGCTGGCGATTCTGTCAGGGCCTACGCTTGCCACCGAGGTGGCGCGCGACCACCCGACGGCCGTGACGCTGGCTTGTCATGACGAGGCTTTGGTCCGGCATCTGGCGGAGGCCATCGGCGGACGCACGTTTCGTCCCTATATCAGCGAGGACGTCGCGGGCGCGCAGATTGGCGGCGCGTTGAAGAACGTGCTGGCTATCGCGTGCGGAATCGCTGCCGGTTGCGGCATGGGCGAAAATGCGCGCGCCGCGCTTATCACGCGCGGCCTGGCGGAGATGGTGAGGCTTGGCCGTGCTTTAGGCGCAAAAGCGGAAACGCTAATGGGCTTATCGGGGCTCGGCGATCTTGTCCTGACATGTTCCAGCGCGCAATCGCGCAACATGTCGCTGGGCATGGCGTTGGGGCAGGGGGCTAATTTGGTGGATATTCTGGCAGCGCGCACCAGCGTGGCCGAAGGTGTGCCCACCGCGGCGGCGGCTCTGGAGCTTGCCCAGAAGCATAATGTGGAGATGCCGATTGTCGCGGCGGCGGACGCCATCCTCAATCACGGGGCAAGCGTGGAAGATACGATTTCAGCGCTCCTCGCAAGGCCTTTCCGTGCCGAGGGGACGTAAAAGTTAGAAAAAGTTTTTGATAGACTTTAGAGCGGTTGAGCTGTGGGTCCGCGTGCACGCGCTCTCAAGCCGGGGCGAGGTTGTCCAAGTCCAAAGCCATCCGGGTTTTGTATCATTCCGTTTATCTGAACACGTTGTTGATGATTGTCGGGACGTTTCAGACACATAACGGAAAATTTATCAGGCGCAATTTTACAAGGCATAGGTTGTCCCCCGTCCGTCCGGATCTTCGCGCACCAGCGCATATTCTTTCATCACGTCAACGACGCGTTCATTGTGCCGATATGGATTTCTGAATGAGCAGATGGTACGGACCGATTTCGCGTCGCCGCGATCGATCGCCGCAAGAAGCCGTTCGCCTAACTCCTTGCTTGTCATGCCGATATGAGTCGTCAGGATTTGGAAACGGAACGGGCTTTTCACCAACTCATGGCCGAGCGGATCAGGATCGCTATATTCAGTCTTACGCGCGTTGAGAAACGCGGTCACGAGGTCCGCTTCAGGCGACTCGCCGTATTCCGCTTTTAAATTGTTAGCGCCTGAGGTCGAAAAAGCGCCCATTAAAATGATCTCCGCAATAACAGCCAATAAAATTGGAATAGGCACAAGATAACATGTTATCGTTAAGAACCGGTTTTCATTGCGGCGGCGCACAATCAAAAAAATCAATTTGCTGTCGTGGAAGGCGTCTGACCCCGGCGGTATGGTTAACAGGAATACACTATGTCGTTATGGTTGATGAAATCTGAACCAGCCGAATATGCGTGGGAACATCTGGCGATCGACCGGCGGGCCAAATGGGACGGCGTGCGCAATCATCAGGCTACGGCCTATATGAAAGCCATGGCCGTGGGCGATGAAGCCTTCTTTTACCATTCCGGCGATCAACGCGCTATTGTCGGGATTGTGAAGATCGTTAAAAAAGCTTACCTCGATCCCAACGATCCTACGGGTCGTTTCGTTATTGTGGACATAGCGCCGGTGCGTGCCTTGCCAAGACCTGTGACGCTGAGGGAAATAAAAGTAGATAAAGTTTTAAGCAATCTGGCTATCGTTCGCCAACCGCGCCTTTCAGTGGCACCGGTTACCGCTGAAGCCTGGGAGAGAGTATTGGATCTCGCCGGGGCGTGAAAAAACTAAGGCCCGCGCAGGCGGGCCTTAGGGTAGCTGCCGGGAAAGGCAGGAAATTCGGTTACACCGCGCGTTGATGGGGCGGGAGCGTCATGCCCACTTCATGGACGGCGCGGACGATACGTTCCCCGATGCTGCCGACGCGCGCGGCGGCGGCGGCGTAGCTGGTGGATGCGCGGCGGATCGCCGCGAGCGTTTTGTCGAGAGCAACCAGATTCGTCTGGTTGGTCATCGTTACCAGACGCTCAAGAGTCTCGTCTGCCGACGGGGAGGCGTACTGGAATTCGTATTCCTGGGCCATGGCGGGTCTCTTACGGTTAAGGTTCTGCTTCTTTCGTATGGTTTCCACTTTCTTGATAATTCAACCCTACAGGCGAATCTTGAATTTCGAGTTAATGCAAAGCGTTTTTTTTTCGGGGAATCGATTTTTTTTTGGCCCAAAACTTTAGACTTTCCTAGGCATTGTTGAGAAACTATTAACTGAACTTTGGTATAGTGAAGGGATAAAACGCGCCATTTTTCAGGAAAACAGCGATGTCTGAGATATTTAGCGTAGCGTTGTCCGGTATGCGCGACTCGGTTTTACGAATTCGTAACGCTGTTACAAACATCGTTAATGCTTCGTCAACAAGCCGCTTGCCGTCTTCTCCCCAGGAAGCGGCGGTTATGTTTCAGCCAAAGGATGCCGTTACGCTTTCTCAGGAAGGCGGCAATCAGGCTTTAGGCGTTACATCCGTATTGATTGATCGCGACCCGGCGTATCGCGTTGTCGCGGGCGGTTCATCGCCGTTGGCCAATGAAGAAGGGTTGATTGCCGAACCGAATGTGGATCTTGCGTCGGAAATTGTCGCGACGAAAATGGCGGAGCTTACTTACAAAGCAAATGCGGCCGTGATCAAGGCGGTGAAAGAGAACGACGAAAAGCTTTTCGATGCGCTTGTCTAGGTCTTGCTTAAGGCCTGCCCGGCCAGTTTTTTGCCAAGCTCCACGCCCCACTGGTCGAACGAATTAATTCCCCAGACAATTCCCTGCACGAATACCTTGTGCTCATACAGCGCAAGAAGCATGCCGAGGTTGAAAGGGTTAAGCCGATCGAGCCAAAGAAGGGTGGAGGGCTTGTTGCCGGGGTTGCTCCGGTAAGTCTCTGCCTCTTGGCAACCTTGCATGAGGGCTTCGGCCTGAGCCTTCAGGTTTTCCAAAAGAGCCGCGTGGTGTTCCGGCTGGCCAAGATCGTCTTGCAGAATCCCGATGAAATCCAAAGGCGTTAGATCGGTTCCTTGATGTAACCACTGATGAAAACTGTGCTGACTTATGGTTCCACACTCGCCGATAATAGCCGACGAAGTGGAATAATTCACGGGCGATCCGTCGCGGGTGACGGATTTGCCGTTGCTTTCCATTTCCAACTGCTGAAGATAACGGGGAAAATCGCGCAGGCGTTCGCCATAGGGCAGAAAGGCATGATTCGTTGTGCCCCAGAAGTTGCGGTACCACAGTCCCGTCAGGCCGAGAAGAACAGGAAGGTTTTGCGTCAAGGGAGCCGTGCGGAAATGCTCATCCATCAGGGCAGCGCCGTCAAGCATGGCCTTGAAATTGTTCCAACCCAGCGTCAAGGCGACGCTAAGGCCAACGGATGACCATAAACTGAAGCGGCCGCCTACCCAGTCCCACATCGGGAACATGTTGGCGGGCGAAATGCCGAACTCCTGCGCGGCATGTTCGTTCGTGGAGGCGGCGGCGAAATGTTTGGCCACAGCCGATTGCCCCAGTTGGTCCGTAAGCCATTCCCGGGCCGTTTTGGCGTTCAGCAAGGTTTCTTGAGTCGAGAAAGTTTTAGACACTACAACGAACAGGGTTGTTGCCGGATCAAGTCGTGCCAGCACTCCCAGCAAATCTGCCGCGTCGACATTGGCGACAAAGTGCGGTTGCGGACCGTCGGCGAAGGGGCGGAGGGCGCTAACCGCCAGGCGGGGGCCGAGGTCGGAGCCTCCGATGCCGATATTGACCACTTGTTCAACAGGCTGTCCTGTGGCGCCCAGCCAGCGGCCTTCGCGCACTTCCCGCGAAAAGGCCGCCATGCGTTCCTGAAGCTTCCGTATCTCCGGGATGACGTTCTTGCCGTCCGCCATAACCGGATCGTTCGAGGCGGTGCGGAGCGCCGTGTGCAAAACAGCGCGCTTTTCCGAAGCGTTAATCGGATCGCCCCTGAACAGCTTTTCACGCCATTTGTTGAGGTCCTGCGCTTCGGCAAGCTTGACAAGCAACGCGATGGTTTCGTCCGTCAGGTGATTGCGGGAAAAATCGACGCTCAAGCCGTTCAGGTTGAAAGTAAAACGTGTCCCGCGTTGGGGATCCTCTGCAAACAAATTGCGCAGCTTGACGCCGCGCATTTTGGCTTGATGCGCTTGAAGGGCTTTCCATGCGGGCGATTGGGTCAGGTTTGGTATCACGAATTGCTCCCTTTGCTTTTCTTTTTATTAGGCCCTGAAGGATAACGGCGCAAGACGGCGGCGAAATTATTCTTCCGCCGCTTCCTTTGTAGTCGTTGGCTTCAGGCCTTCGGGGTTACCCGCCAGCGAGAGGGTTAAATGCGACGGATTGAACCAGCGCCGGATAACGCGGTTGACGTCATCCATGCTGACCTGACGAATGAGCGCATTGCGGCGGTCCAGGTAATCGATGCCAAATCGGTCCAGCTGGATGCCGAGCAAAACGCCGGCAATGGCGTCCGTCGACGTCATGGCGAGAGGCAGAGAGCCCGTTAAATAATCCTTGGCGGCCGTCAGATCGTCTTCGGATACACCCTTTGCGTAAAGATCGCGCCAGACTTGCTGCATCAGTTCCCACGCTTCGCCTGCTTTGGCATTGTCCGTCGCGGCATTGCCCATAAGCATGGACGTATGATCCATGGGCGCAAGGCCGGTGCCGATGCTGTAGGTCATGCCTTTCCTGTCACGCACGTCGCGCATGAGGCGCGACGTGAGGCCGCCGCCGCCCAGAATGTAATTGACGATGTCCGCCGCATACCAATCGGGGTCGTCTCGTTTGAGCAGGGGCGACGCGAAAAGCATTTCCGTTTGCGTGCCTTCGCGCGGAACGAGAATAATGGACGTTTTTTCGGGCCAGACGACTTCGGGAACGGACGTCAATCGCGCATGCGCAGGCAGGTCGCCGAAAACGCGGTCAAGCTCTTTGGCCAGTTCCTGAGGCGTAATGTCGCCGGTTGCGGCGATCAATAAATTGTCGCGAGCCAGATGATGGGCGGCGAAGTCCTTGATGTCGTCGCGCGTGAGACCGGCAAGCGTTGCGGCCGTTCCCAGCCTCCGCATGGCATAGGGATGGCCGTGAAAAAGGACGGCAAACAGCGCCTGCCGCGCCTGCCATTCGGGCTTGCCAAGCTGGAAACGCAAGGCCGTCAGTTGTTGGCGGCGCGCGCGTTCGATAGCGTCCGGGTCGAAACGAGGTTCGGTGAGCGCCTGGCGAAGCAGTTTAAAAGCACGCGTCCGGGAAGAGCGGAGCGTTTTCAGGCTGCCGGAAAGTGAATTCCTCCCGGCCGTAAAACCGAGTTGAATGGATTCATCCGCAAGCTTTTGCTGAAACGCCTCGGCGTCATATGGCCCCGCGCCTTGCGTGAGGAGGGACATGGTCAGTTCGGCCAGACCTTGTTTGTCCGCCGGATCCTGCTCGACGCCGCCGCGAAACGCGAAACTTATGGCGACAAGAGGCAATTTTTTGTCCTGGACAAGCCAGGCTTTAATGCCGTGCGGGCTGGTAACTTCCTGAATGGGCAAAACGGCAGCCATGCCCGGCGCGGGAACGAGCCAGCAAAGGAAAAACAGGAAACCGAAAAAGCGTTTTATCATCGCCCATCCGTTTGTCGATCGTCCGGCGCGGATGCCTCGGGAGAGGGAACGGTTCCGCTTGTTTCAGGCAGAAGGAGCCCCGTGACGCGCCGTCGGTTTGCCAAAAGCGACTGCAGCGCCGCGTTGACGTCTTTGGCCGTTACCTTCTCGATGGCTTCGGGCCAGTTTTCGACGTCCTCGACGGTTTGGTCCGTTGTTAGCGCTTCGCCGAAGACATAACCGGGCGCTGTCAAGCTGTCGCGCGCGAAAATAGCCGAGCGGCTCAATCGTTCCTTCGCCTTCGCAACCGTTTCGGCATTCAGTCCCTTTTGGGCCAGGTGGCGAAGAGTTTGGAGAAGAATCTTTTCAAGCTCTTCAGTAGAGCGGCCAGGATTCGGCGTTGCATAAAAGATAAATTCCGCAGAGCTGCGGGAAGAAGGATTGTACGAACAGCCAACGCCGCTTGCGGCGGCTTTTTTTACGACGAGTTGTTTGTAAAGCAAACCCACTTCGCCGCCGTCCAGCGCTTCGTTTAAAACCTCAAGCGCATAGGCCTCGTTCTTTTTTTGCGTCGCGTAGGATGGTGCGAGGGTATAAATTGCCAACATAGGCTGCTGCACGCGCGCGTCTGTCATGACGATGCGCTTTTCCTGGGGCATTTCGGGCTCGGGGAAGGATCGCGGCAAAGGCACGTCTCGTTTTTGCGCGCGTCCGAATGTCGCCGCAGCCAAACGCAGAACTTCCGCCGTATCCACATTGCCGCTGATGATGACCGCCGCGTTGTTGGGGGCGTAATGGCGGCGGTAAAAATTTTTCACGTCGTCGACGGTTATCTTTTCAATCTCCGACCTCCAGCCGATCACTGGGATGCCATAGGGATGACCGGGAAAAAGGGCTTTCTGGACGCGTTCCCGAAAAAGGCCCCGGGGGCTGTTGCCGGTACGCTCTTCGCGTTCGCTTAAAACTACGTCAAGTTCCGGCGTGGCGGTTTCGGGGGTGATTTTCAGGTTTTCCATCCGGTCGGCTTCCAGATGCATGATCATGCCAAGACGGTCTGCCGCGATTTCTTCGTGATAAGCCGTGTAGTCGTGGCTGGTAAAGGCGTTTTTGTTGCCGCCTTGCCCGGCTATCAGGCGGCTGAACTGGCCCGGCGGCACCTCAGCCGTGCCCCGGAACATAAGGTGTTCCAGATAATGCGCCAGGCCCGAAAGTCCTGAAGGCTCGTCGGCAGAACCCACCTTGTACCAAACCATTTGCGACACGGCGGGCGACAGGCGGTTTTGCACGATAACAATCTGCAGGCCGTTCGCCAACGTGAAGGATTCGGGACGGAAAACGGCGGCGCGGGCCGACGTTGCAATGGCAAGGAAAGAATACAATACGGCGGCGAAGGCGTAAAAAGCGTTACGAGCAAAACGAGGCGTGCCAATTTGCATCGGTCATGTTCCTGAATGCTGATAGCCGAAGGCTTCTTTACATTCCAAGCCAGCCGCTTTTCTTGCGCTCGATAATCGGCGTTGCGCCCTTGTTAAGGGGTTCGTCTTTTTCCTTGGCTTCCTGGATGCGTTCGGCCTCGGCGGGGGCGTCCACGGTTGTCGCCTGTGTTTCGCTTTTGCGCCACCATAAGATCTCATCAACAAGATGTCTCGATCCGACGATCTTTTGCGATGCCTCGCGGTCGACAACTTCGCGAATATTCGGATCTGCCTGCCCGGCGTTGGCGGCTTCCAGAACGGCTTTTTCCGAATCGGAGCGGGATTCGTCCGTTCCCGCGTTGTTGAGGAACGAGCCGCGTTCCGACGTGTTGTTCAGCTTGGCGTTGGGGCCGAAAAGCATAGTGCTTGCCCTCTTGGCCGGATTGATTTCCTGCGGGCGGGGTGCGCCGGGCTCGGGCGGGCGGAGTTCGAAATCCGGCGGCAACGAGAGAGGCGGACGGTCGACAACCGCAAACTCATCCGGCGGGTTGCGCCCAAAACCCAGCGTGTCGCTGACGTCGCTGCAAGCCGTCATGAGAAACAGCAAACCAAGGGCAAGTAGAGCGGCATGTTTCATGGCATCACTATCCGAAAGGAATGAGGCAAATTGTGGACAAAGGAACTTAGCTTTTTTTCGGGCGGCTGACCAGATTCTCAAGCAAGAGCAATCCGACGCCGCAAACGATGGCGCTGTCGGCGAGATTGAAGGCATACCAGTGGCGGCCAAAAGCATGAAAATCAAGAAAATCCAGGACGGCGCCGAACCGGAAACGGTCGATAACGTTGCCGACGGCGCCGCCCATAACGAATCCGAGACCCAGGGCCACCAAGAGCGACGACGCGCGCATCAGCCAGTTCAGGAGAAGAAGCAGAATGATGACGGCGGCGCCGATAAAGATATAGGGAAGCCACATAGCCTCATGGTTGAAGAGACCGAAGGTTACGCCCCGGTTCCAGTGAAGAACGATATTCAGAAAAGGCGTTGCCGGCCAAACGTGCGGAGGATTCATGATGTCTGTCAGAATCCACCATTTGCTCATTTGGTCGGCCAGCGCGGTTAAAACGGCAAGGTATATGCCGATATTCGTGTAACGCGGGCTCATGCCGCTGTAGCGAAAGCTGCTGCCGAAAAGATATCTCATGCAGTCTGTTTCTTTAACGAAGTTACCGCGTCGTGGCAACGGGGACACAAATCATCGTGTTTTGCACCAACTTCCGGCAAGATCTGCCAGCAGCGTTCGCACTTTTTGCCTTCGGCCAGCACGATAACGGCGCCTGTATCCGGCACATCGGGAAGGAAAAAGGCGCCGTCCGGAGGCGTTTCCTGATGCAGCGTCAAGGACGAAGCGATGCAGATTTCCGCAAAATCAAGGCCTTCAAGCAGCGTTTTCTGTGCCGCCGTTATGTAAACATGCGGATGGGCTTGAAGGCTGGAGCCTATTTTCTTTTCATTGCGGGCCAGTTCCATGGCGCCCGTCACAACGCGCCTTAAGTCGCGAATCACTTCCCACTTTTCGCCCAGCGCGGTATCGCGCCAGTTTTTGGGAACGGCGGGGTAGGTAAGAAGATGAACGCTGCCTTTCGTTTCCGGGTGGCGGGCAAGGCAGGCCTCTTCAGCCGTGAAACACAAGACGGGCGCAAGCCAGATCGCCAGATGATCGAACAACGTTTCCATCACGGTTCGCGCGGCGCGGCGGCGTTTGCTGGAAGGAAGATCGCAGTACAGGCTGTCTTTGCGAATGTCGAAGTAGAAGGCAGACAGATCGTTCGTGCAGAAATTATGCAGCTCCTGCAGCATGTGGCTGTAATCGTAATGGGCGATGTCTTTGCGGATCTGCTCATCCATTTCGCTCAGGCGGTGCAACGCCCATCGCTCCAACTCAGGCATTTCGTTTAAAGGAAGTCTTTCGGCTTCGGTCATGCCGTTGAGCGCGCCAAGCAGGTAACGCAACGTATTGCGAAAGCGTCGGTACAAGTCGCCCATCTGTTTCAGGATGTCGGGACCGATGCGCAGGTCTTGTGTGTAATCTGACGCCAATACCCACAGACGCAGGATATCCGCCCCCAGCTTGTCGATGACTTCTTGCGGCGCGACGACGTTGCCCAGCGATTTGGACATTTTGCGGCCTTGCTCATCGAGCGTAAAGCCGTGCGTCAGAACGGCCTCATAGGGCGCGCGTCCTGTCGTGCCACAGGACTCCAGCAGCGACGAATGGAACCAGCCGCGATGCTGATCGGAGCCTTCGAGGTAAAGGGAGGCAGGCCATTTCAGATTCGGCCACTCGGACGACCCAAGCTGCTGATTCAGGCAAAAGGCATGGGTCGAGCCGGATTCGAACCATACATCGACAATGTCGAACACCTGTTCATAGTCTTCTTTCTTATAATTATTGCCGAGGAAATTCTGCGGATCGTGGCTATACCAAGCGTCCGCGCCTTCGGCTTCGAAAGCGGACGCGATACGGTCAAGGACGGCTTTGTCCTTTAACGGTTTTCCATCCTTTTTGCTGACGAAAAGCGAGATCGGTACGCCCCATGCGCGCTGGCGGCTGACGCACCAGTCGGGACGGGATTCGATCATGCCGTGAATGCGGTTCTCGCCGATGGCGGGATACCATTTCGTGGCGCGGATAGCGTCGAGCGCAAGTTCACGCAGCGTTTTCTTCTGGCCTTCCGGTTTTTCATCCAACGCGATGAACCACTGCGGCGTGGTGCGGAAGATAAGCGGCGCTTTCGACCGCCACGAGTGCGGGTAGCTGTGGGTGATTTTTTGTTTGGCGAGCAAGGCGCCGGCTTCCGCCAATGCCTTGATGACCGCGCCGTTCGCTTCGCCTTCCTTGCCGTCGGGCTTGTAGACGTAAAGGCCTTCGAAGCCTTTTACGTTCGGCAGATAGCGGCCATCGTCGCCGACGGTTTCGTCAAAGGGGATTTTGTATTTCTGGCCTAGGTTGAAATCATCCTCGCCATGTCCGGGCGCGATATGCACGAAACCCGTACCCGCTTCAGTGGTAACAAAATCACCGTGGTAAAGAGGTACATCATAATCAAAATAACCGTCGCTGCCTTGGCGGCCGCGGAAGGGGTGGGCACAAACCGTACCGTGTAAATCTTCCGGCGAAAGCGCGGCCAAGGTCGTTGTTTTGGCGATTTTGGCGTCTTGCAGGAATTGTTCCAAAAGCTCCCTGGCCACGACAAGCTTGTCGCCTCTTTTCACGAGACTTTCGTCGGAAACTTCATCGATTTGAATGAGTATATAATGAAAATTGCCGTAAGCAATCGCCCGGTTGCCGGGGATTGTCCAAGGCGTGGTTGTCCAGATGACAATTGATGCGTTTTCTTGAAGAAGAGCAGCTCGCTGAACCTTTTCTTGATTGTGTTGTGTATTTATATCGCCTCGAACAAAAATTCCCCCGGCAGAAACTATAGGAAACTTCACCCACAGCGTTGTCGATTTGTGATCGTGATATTCAATCTCCGCTTCGGCCAGCGCGGTTTTCTCGACGACTGACCACATAACGGGCTTTTCGCCCTTGTAGAGCAGGCCGTTCATAAAAAATTTATGGATTTCGCGGAGAATTTGCGCTTCGGCCTTGTGCGTCATGGTGCTGTAAGGATGCGCCCAGTCGCCTACGACGCCGAGACGCTGGAACTCGCCCGATTGAACGTTAAGCCAGTGTTCGGCAAACGCGCGGCACTCGGCGCGAAATTGCAAAACAGGAACGCCGTCTTTATCCTTTCCTTTTTCGCGGTATTGTTCCTCGATTTTCCATTCGATCGGTAACCCGTGACAGTCCCATCCGGGCACATAAGGCGCATCGTATCCCAGCATCTGATGGCTGCGATTGACGATGTCTTTTAAAATTTTATTCAACGCTGTGCCGGCATGAATGTTGCCGTTTGCGTATGGCGGGCCGTCATGGAGAATGAACTTTTCCCGCCCGGCCGATTGCTCGCGCTGCCGGTTGTACAGATCCATCTGCCGCCAATAGGCCAGCAATTCCGGCTCTTTCGCAGGCAGGCTGCCGCGCATAGGGAACGGGGTTTTGGGCAGGAAAACGGTGTCACGGTAATCGGCTTTTTTCGTATCAGACATGGTGCGCACTATAACTCGACTATGACGGGGGAAAAAGAATACTCAGGCTAGACGCGGGGGTAAAGGCCAATATCAGGGAGTAGATAACATGTCCTTGGCGGTCTTGATATCCTTGGCAATCTGGTCACGCAAAGCTTCCAGATCGGGAAAAACCTGTTCCGGCCGGATGAAGTGGTGAAGCTCCACTTCCCATTCTTGCCCGTAAAGATCGCCGTAGGGCTGAAACAGATGCAGTTCAAGCCGCTCGCCGCCGCCCCCGACAGTGGGCCTAATGCCAATGTTAACAACGCCCGGTAAAGACGTTTCCTTGCCAATGGGCCGGGCCATGGCTGTATAGACGCCGAAAAGGGGGCGCAAATACTCGCCCAGGGCGATGTTGGCCGTCGGGAAGCCGAGAACGTTGCCGCGATTGTCACCCGGCTCTACCGTGCCTGCAATCGACCACGGACGGCCAAGAATTGCTCGAGCTGTGGCCACGTCGCCTTGGCGCAGCGCGGCGCGGGCTCGCGACGAAGAAATAATCTCGCCTTTTTCGTCGCGCTGTGCCGGTACGTCTATAACGCCAGCGCCATGAGGCGATGACAACGATCGAAGGTTATGCAAATTGCCGCCGCGCCGGTGGCCGAAAACGAAATCGAACCCGGCTACGATATGTTGAACGCGATACCGGCCGATCAGGACGCGCGTTACAAAATCTTCAGCCGACAAAGCCGCCAACGCAGACGTAAAATCCAGCGTTATGACATCGTCGATACCTAACGCTTTCAACAAACGCGTTTTCACGGGTGCGGGAGTCAGGCGAAAAGGATCCGCCGACGGGTCCAATATTTGGCGAGGGTGCGGTTCGAACGTCAGAACGTGCGCCGGCAAACGCTGTTCGCGCGCATAGGCTAACGCCGCCTGGATCACTGCGTGATGGCCGCGATGCACGCCATCGAAATTGCCTAGCGCAAAAACGCCGCCTTGAGCGGCGTTGGATCCGGTTCTGTCATTTCCGGTTAAGCCAGAAGAATTTTCCATAATAACCAATGATAGCTTGAGAATCCCGCAAAGGTCTAGGCCAGGATAATAAATTCGGCTAGGCTTTTCGCATGGATTCCCATCTTGTTCACGCTTCCTGCGTTGTTTTGGCCGGACGCGCCGTGTTGTTAGCCGGGCCGCCGGGGTGTGGCAAGTCGGATGTTACGCTGCGCCTGATTGACGGCGGCGCGCAACTTGTGGCGGACGACCAGATCGAACTGCGTCTTGTTGACGGTCATTTGCTGGCCCTCGCGCCTGCGCCCATCGCCGGACTGATGGAGGTCCGCCATGTCGGCATTTTGCGCGTGCCTCACTGTCCCTCGGCGCCTGTGGCCCTTTACGTGGAGCTTGTGCCGGACGCCGCCGCGTTGGACCGTTTGCCGGAGCCGGATGAAATTCGGCTGCTTGACCGGCCGGTAAGGCGGATCAAACTTTACGCGCATGCGGCATCGGCGCCGGCCAAAATCCGCGCCGCGCTGCTATACAAATCGGCGCTGGAAAAGACATGACGATCCATGGCAAAAAAGATTTGCCGAAAGAAACGCTTCGCCATCGCGTTGCGCTTATTACCGGCATGTCCGGGGCAGGACTGTCGACAGCGCTGAAGTTTTTCGAGGATCTGGGCTATGAAGCGGTGGACAATCTCCGGCTCAGCCATGTGCCGGCCCTAGTGGCAGACAGTCTCGCCGACGGATCGAAGCCACTGGCGGTCGCGATTGACACGCGCAATGTTCATTTTTCGGTCGAGACGTTTCAGCGAACAATCGGGACGCTTAGGGAAAAACCGGAGATTGAACTCAAGCTGGTGTACATGGAATGCTCGGATGAGGCCCTGCAGAGGCGCTTTACGGAAACGCGGCGGCGGCATCCTCTGGCGTTGGATCGGCCGGTTATGGACGGTATCAAGCGCGAAAGGGAAATGCTTTGGAAACTCCGTGACACGGCCGATCATGTTATCGATACATCGTTGTTGTCGATCCACGAATTGCGTCGTCTTGTCGTTGGGCAGTTCAAGCAGGACGCCGCGCCGGGGTTGAACCTCTTTATTACGTCCTTTTCCTATCGTCAGGGCATACCGCGCGAAGCCGATCTTGTTTTTGACGTACGATTCCTGAAAAACCCCTACTGGGAGACCAAATTGCGTTCCCTGACCGGGCAGGACGATGCCGTCGCGGACTATATTCGGAGCGATGCGGATTATGAATCTTTTCTCATGCATATAACCCAGCTTGTTTTGCCGTTACTTCCCCGTTACCAACAAGAGGGAAAAAGTTACCTAACTTTAGCTGTTGGCTGCACCGGCGGGCGGCACAGGTCGGTTTTGGTGGCGGAACAATTAGCGACAATTCTGGCCGGGCATGGTTATATTACGGGCGTTGGGCACAGGGATCTCGACCGTTCGGCGGGCAAGACTTGATGTTCAACAGATGACCGGAGGAAAGATGATCGGCATCATACTCGTTACTCATGGCAATATCGGCGCCGAAATGCTCATGGCACTGGACCAGATCGTCGGACCGCAGCAACAGGTTAAGGCGATTAGCGTAGCGGCCGATGATGACATGGACGCATGCCGGAACGCAATCCTGGCTGCCGTCAAGGACGTGAATACTGGCGATGGCGTCGTGCTTTTGACGGATATGTTCGGCGGCACGCCAAGCAATCTGGCCCTTTCCGTTATGCCGAAAACCAATGCCGTCGTGCTGGCGGGCGTCAATTTACCGGCGTTGATAAAGCTTGCGTCGTTGCGGTCATCGTGGGCTTTGCTTGACGCTGTGCGCGAAGCGGAAACGGCCGGGCGAAAGTACATTCAGCTTGTCACGGAAAACCTTACCAACCCAATGGCCTGAGGCCGGCTGCCATGTTTGAAACGGATACGGGCGAGCTTTGCGACATGGTTGTTATTGAAAACCAGCGGGGTCTTCATGCGCGCGCCGCTGCAAAGTTTGTGCGCGCCGTAGAGAATTTTCGAGCCGAAATTATTGTGATGCGGGACGATCTGCGCGTTTCGGGACGCTCCATCATGGGGCTTATGATGCTTGCGGCGTCGTGCGGCACGCGTCTTAAGCTCATTGCAAATGGCGAAGATGCCGAGGCGGCCATTGAGCATCTCCGGCAACTGGTCAAGAGGCGGTTCGATGAAGATTAATGAAGGCGTAAAGGCGAGCGTCGGCAAAGCCGCTCCTTCCATCTTGCGCGGCATAGGCGTGTCGACAGGCGTTGCCATCGGACCTGCTTATGTCATCGACCAGCACGGCGTTTCCGTTCCGGAATACACGTTGCCTGCTGGGCGCGTTGAGGAAGAATTGAAGCGTTTTCAAACAGCCATTGTTAAAACGCAAAAACAACTTGGCCAGCTCAAGCAGAAAGCCGAATCCTTGCCTGCCGACGCGACGGAAGAGGTAGCCTTGCTTATTGAGGCCTATTTGGGAATGCTTTCGGGTTCGCGGCTTGTGCGCGGTGTCGAAGCGAGGATAACCCGTGAAAAGATAAACGCCGAAGCCGCCATCCAGCGCCAGATAAACGCAATTGCTGAAAGTTTTGCCGCAATGGAAGACGTTTATCTGAAGTCGCGGATCGGCGATGTGCGCGAAGTCGGCTCTCGTTTGATCCGCAACCTTCTGCAGCAACAGTACAATCCTTTTGCCAACGCGCCCGGGGGCAGCATTTTAATCGCGGAAGAAATTACCCCCGCCGATACGGCCCTTATGGATCCCGCGCGCGTGTCGGGTTTCGCCGCCGTCATGGGCGGTCCCGAGGGCCACGCCGCCATTATGGCGCGCGCCATGAGTCTTCCTGCCGTGCTGGGCGTCGCCGGATTGAGCAGCGGTGTCAATACAGGCGATGTGGTTATTGTCGATGGCGCCAAGGGCGAAATTATCGTCCGGCCCTCGGCCGCAATGCTCCAGCATTACCGGCAGGAAGCTTCGCGTTTGGCGCGTGAGACGCGCAAACTGAAAACCCTGCGCGACGTTCCCGCTATAACTATCGACGGCACGAGCATTACGTTGCAAGCGAACATTGAACTTCCTCGCGAAGCCGATGCGGCTCTGGAATCGGGAGCGGCGGGCATCGGCCTGTTGCGGACCGAGTTCATGTTCATGAACCGGCCCGATTTGCCAAGCGAAGATGAGCAGTTCGATATGCTCCATAAGCTTGTGCAAAAGATGGACGGCAAACCGCTAACCGTTCGCACGCTGGATGTGGGGGGTGAGAAGCTGGCGACGGCGCTTGGCAACGCTATGGGCGAAAGCGTCAATCCGGCCCTTGGCTTGCGCGCCATTCGCCTGGGTTTGCGCCAGCCGAAGCTTCTGGAAACGCAATTGACGGCCATTTTGCGCGCGGCGGCGTACGGGCCGGTGCGAATATTGCTCCCGATGGTTACGTCGGTTGCGCAAGTGAGACAGGTTCGTGAGTGCCTTCTTCAGGTGGAGAAGCGATTGCGCCGACGAGGCGTTAAATTGCCGCCCGTTATTCCCCCCGTGGGAGCCATGATCGAAATTCCCGGCGCGGCCCTTTCCGCAGACTCTCTGACCAAGATTTGCGATTTTTTTGCCATCGGCAGCAACGACTTGACACAGTATACGCTGGCGATCGACCGCGGCGACGATCGTGTGGCGGATCTTTACGATCCTTATCACCCAGCCGTGTTGCGGCTTATTCAATTCACGATTGCGGCGGCCTGGCGCGCCAACATACCGGTAAGTCTTTGTGGCGAAATGGCCGGCGACCGGCGCGCGACGGCTTTGTTACTTGGACTGGGGTTGCGCGAATTCTCGATGGCTCCCTCGCGCGTGCCGCTGGTCAAACAGAAGATTCGCACAACGGCCATGTCGCAAGCCGTCGCTTTTGCCGAGACCATTATGGCCAAAAGCGACGAAGCCGAAATAAAGGCTCTGCTGGATCAAGGCGCGGAGACGCCGCAAACCATCAATCCCCGCCGCGCCAAGCTCTATGGACGACGGATAACGGACGACAGGCGGCAAACATCCGGCAGCAATTGATTGTTGCTTTGTGTTACAGCCCGCGCCGGGAAAAAGAATTGAGAACGGGGAACGTAGCTTCTGCTGAAATATGCCTTTTTCTAAACGGGCCATTCTGCTAGGTTCAGGTCGCTTTTTGTTTTTCCATTGTTCCTGTCGAGGTTTCCATGTCGCGCTCCGTCGTTGCTGCCCAAAACACGCCCGATTTCAGGGTCAAAGACCTGAATCTCGCCGAATGGGGGAATAAGGAAATGGCGATCGCGGAGACCGAAATGCCTGGCCTGATGGCCATTCGCGAGGAGTATGGAAAAAGACAGCCCCTCAAAGGCGCGCGCATCGCCGGATGTCTGCATATGACGATTCAAACGGCCGTTTTGATCGAGACGCTCATTCATCTGGGCGCGTCGGTACGCTGGTCGTCGTGCAATATCTTTTCGACGCAAGACCATGCCGCGGCGGCTATTGCGGCGAAGGGCATTCCGGTCTTTGCCTGGAAGGGTGAGACGGAAGAAGAATACTGGTGGTGCGTAGACCAAACGATTTTCGGGCCCGGCGATTGGCGGCCCAACATGCTTTTGGACGATGGCGGCGATATAACCAAGGTTATGCACGAAAAATATCCGGACTTGCTTAAGGATGTTCGTGGCGTATCGGAAGAAACGACCACGGGCGTTCATCGTCTTTATGATATGATGAAGGACGGTTCGTTGAAAATTCCGGCCTTTAACGTCAACGACAGCGTCACAAAGTCGAAATTTGACAACCTTTACGGCTGCCGTGAAAGCCTCGTGGACGGCATTCGCCGCGCGACGGATGTCATGATGGCGGGCAAAGTGGCCGTGGTATGTGGCTATGGCGACGTGGGCAAAGGTTCCGCCGCCAGCCTTCGCAATGCGGGTGCGCGGGTGATGGTGACGGAAATAGATCCCATTAATGCGCTGCAAGCCACGATGGAAGGTTATCAGGTCGTGACGATGGAACAAGCTGCGCCGGTGGCCGATATTTTTGTGACGGCGACGGGAAACAGGGACGTCATTACGCTGGAGCATATGCGGTTGATGAAGGATCGCGCCATCGTATGCAACATCGGCCATTTCGACGCGGAGATCCAGATTGACGCTTTGCGAAACTTCAAATGGGAAGAAATCAAGCCACAGGTCGACGAAGTCGTTTTTCCCGATGGAAAACGCCTGATCGTTTTGGCCAGGGGTCGGCTGGTAAATCTCGGCTGCGCCACGGGCCACCCCAGCTTTGTGATGAGTTCTTCTTTCAGCAATCAGATTCTTGCGCAGATCGAGCTTTGGCAAAATCCAGGCAAGTATGAGCGCAAGGTCTATACGTTGCCCAAGCTTCTGGACGAAAAAGTAGCGCGGCTGCATGTAACCAAGCTTGGAGTGCAGTTGACAAAACTGACGCCGGAACAGGCGGCCTATATCGGCGTGGAGGTCGATGGACCATACAAACCAGAGCATTACAGGTATTGAGGGTTTTCCAAAATCCGGGGTTGTTAACCATACCAAAACCATTTCCCTTCCGCGCCAAGATGGCATAATTAAGGATGTCACTTTTCCGGCAAAAAAAGGCTGCGTTCATTTAACCATGCTGCATCGTCTTCTCGCCAAAGCACCTGTCGTTGCCGTTGTCGCGGTTTTTGTCGTTTTTGTCCTCGGTTTGAGCGCAAAAATGGGCGCTGCCGGAAGCACTTTGCTTATCGAATCGCTTCTGATGGCGCTGACCGGTGCGGCGTGGAGCCTCGCACTGCAATATCAGAAGGGCCAACAACGCGAGCGTCAGACGCGCCAATTGCGTTTTATCGCCGATCGTTTTCAGTCGATGATGCGCACGATCCCGGGCGGCTATTGTCTTTTTACGCCACAGGGGTTTTTGCGCGAAGAGGCCGGCGTTGCGGCGCGTTTGGGGCTGGGCAAGGTCGCGCATTTTGACGATTTGGTCGCGGCAATTGCTGAGGGGCCCGAACTGGTCGAAGGGTTCCGGCGGCTTGGTCAAACGGGAAAGAGCTTTGCTCTTCATACGCGGGCCAACATAAGCCGGAAAGACCTGACCATTACAGGGCGGCGTTTTCGCATCGGAAGCGATGGGCCGCAAGTCGATGTGCTGTGGTTTGGCGAAAGCGCGCGCATTACGCCCCAAGCGGGGAAAGAGGCCGCAGGGAAAGCCGTTGCGGTTGTGAGAACCTCGCCGGGAGAAACGCAAGCTTTTATCGACACGATGCCGTTTCCCGTATGGTGCCGCAGTTCCGATTTGCGTATCGTTATGTGCAACCATGCTTATGCGAGAGCGGTGGATGCTTCGGTTGTAGACGTCTTGAGCAAACAACATGAATTGATGTCGCAAACCGCGCGCGGGGGAAGCGCAAGCGCGTTGGCGGCGAACGCAAGGAGCCGGAACAGCCTGCAAAAGGAGCGGCGGCACGTGATCGTAGCGGGCAAACGTCGGCTGCTCGAAATCGTTGAAATACCTTTTGGGGAAATTGGGGAAAAAGACCAAAAAACCGAGCCGGCGCCGTCTCAGGTGACACCGGCGCTTATGGGCTATGCCATCGATGTCACCATCGAGGAGGAAAAAGATACCGAACTTCAACGCCACCTTGTAGCTCACCATGAGGTTATGGAGCATTTGGGCTCCGCCATCGCGATCTATGGCGCGGACACGCGGCTTGAGTTCTATAACCGCGCTTACCAGCGCCTATGGGAAGCCGAAGAGGCTTTCCTGAATGGCAAGCCGTCTTTTTCGGAAATTCTGGAAGATTTGCGCACGCGCCGCCGCATACCCGAGCAAACGGATTTTCAACGCTATAAAAAAGAGCGGCTTGACCTTTTTACGTCGCTTTTGGAGCCTCATGAAGATCTCATGGTTTTGCCAGACGGCACGACTTTGCGCGTTTTGGCGGTGCCGCATCCCTTTGGCGGGATTATGTTTGTGCATGAAAACGTAACGGACAAGCTGGCGCTTGAATCTTCCTATAACACATTGATCGCGGTTCAACGGGAAACGCTTGACAATCTGGCCGAAGGCATTGCCGTGTTCGGCCCGGACGGCAAGCTGCGCCTTTCCAATCCGGCGTTTGCCCGCATATGGAAGCAGGAACCGGAATTTTTGGGAACGGGGCCACATATTGGAGAATTACTGGAAAAAATGAAGCCGTTGTTCAACTACGGCACGAACTGGACCGAGTTCAAAAGCGAAATGGTCGGCTACACGCTGGACCGCAACCCGCGCACGGCGAGGATTGAGCGATCCGATCAAGCGGTTATCGAATTTCTGACCGTGCCGTTGCCGGATGGCGCCGTCCTGAACAGCTATCTGGACGTCAGCGATTCCGTGCGCGTGGAGCAAGCGTTGCGCGCCAGCAACGCGGCTTTGGCCGCGGCGGACCGTTTGAAGTCAGACTTTGTCGCCAATGTTTCCTGCCAGTTGCGCACGCCTCTCAGTACCATTGCCGGTTTTGCGGACATTCTGGCAGAGCAATATTTCGGCACACTGAACGAGAAACAGCTTGAGTACACGCACACGATTAAGGCCGAAAGCGAAAAACTGTCGCGGCTTATCAACGATGTGCTGGATCTGGCCACGATCGAGGCCGGGCGGATGGGACTTGACCGCAAACCGATAATGGTTGCGGACCTTTTGAACGCCGCCAAGCAGATGACCTCCGAGTGGGCGCGCCAGCAGTCGCTGGAAATCATTATCGATTGTCCTTCGGATCTTGGCCGTTTTGAGGTTGACGAAAACCGCATGAAGCAGGTTCTGTTCAATCTAATCGGCAACGCTATTAAATACACGCCCGCCGGGGGGCGCATAACGCTTATGGCGCGCCGCCAAAACGGTTGGATTTACCTGAGTGTAATCGATACCGGCGTCGGCATTCCCGAGGCCGACCGTGAACGCGTATTCGGCAAGTTTGAGCGCGCCAATACGCAAGCGCGGCAAAGCGGCGCCGGATTGGGCCTTAGTCTCGTTAAAAGCTTCGTTGAATTGCACGGCGGTCGCGTTGAAATCGCCAGCGACCCCAAACAGGGAACGCGCATAACATGTTTTATCCCCGAACGCGTCCCGGGCGCGGCGGAAAACGAAACGCCTTGATCGGAAGACAGTATAGTGTTTGTGCTGTCAATTTATGGAAAAAAGCACACTACCCTACACCCCTGTGCTTTGATTTAAAACGTAATTTTGGCGGAGCGAACAAGGACAGAAGCAAAAGGTTCAGGCCACGGAGGAAGACGGATCGAGCGGCGTAGCCGTGGTTTTTTTT
>Ga0302247_1000292_pt1 | contig 54448 bp, 52 predicted proteins | sample AAG_UR_Ile_MG_FD_193529 | JGI IMG/M metagenome (GOLD analysis project Ga0302247, IMG submission 193529) | Enriched activated sludge microbial communities from anaerobic digester in WTTP, New Holstein, Wisconsin, United States - AAG_UR_Ile | ecosystem: Engineered > Bioreactor > Anaerobic >...
GCAGGTTAGGAGTGTAGGATTCGCCGAAAAGCATGTCTCCGACCCTGTGAACGGTGGTGTATTTCTTTTCCATATCTTCATCCATTTTCAGGGCGAGATCGATGATGATGGGTCTTCTTTCGCCATAGAAGGGCAGGGAGTATTCATAGTCGCCCTTGCCCAGCATATCCTCCTTCTTGATGCCCGTCATGGTTTCGATGGCCCGGTTCCAGGCGATGACTTTCCCCTCCTTGTCAATGACGAGCGTGGCGTCCGGCAGAAATTCAATAATGTCCTCCAGCCTCCGCTGCGCTTCCCGGAGCGCTGCATCGGCCCGTTTCCGCTCGGTTATATCGTAGATGAACAGGATGACGCCGATGATGCTCTCGCTTGCGTCCCGCCAGGGGACCTTGTCCACCCTGACCCACCGCACTTCGCCGTTGGCGAGGAAGGACTCGACGGAACCCAGCAGGGACACGCCGGTCCGGGCGACGGCAAGGGTCTCCCCATGTCTTCGTTCGAGATCGTCCCAGCCGGGGGCGAGAAAGTGAATGGTCTTGCCGCGAGCTTCTTCCACGGATGTTCCCGAAACGGTTCTGGCCGTGCGATTGCAGTTCACCACCCGGCCATAGAGATCGAGATACCAGATCTGGGCGACCATGGAATCGATAACCTGCTCCAGTTCGCGACGCTGTCTCAGGAGGAGTTCCTCCGCACGCTTGCGCTCGGTGATGTCCTCCGAAATTCCAAGGAGATATGAGGGCTCTCCCCCCGGATCCAGGATCGGAACTTTTTTTGTGTGCAGGATACGTTCCCCCCGGCCGCGGGTCCGGATGGGCTCTTCCGGAATATCGACGGTGTGTTTCTCTTGGAGGACGCAACAGTCATTCTCGGTAAAAAAGTCCGCCTGCTCTTTTGGAAAGAAATCATAATCGTTTTTACCCAGCAGTTCTTTCCGGTCATAGCCCAGCAGGTTTTCACCCGCCCTGTTGAGCCGGATGAACCGGAGATCCTTGGCATCTTTGACAAAGATCATGTCCGGAATATTTTCCACGATCGAGTCCAGAAACGCCGTCATCGTGCGAATCTCCGCTTCCGCCCGTTTATGCTCCGTGATGTCCCGGTTGACGCCATAAAAGCCGACAATGTTCTGCTGAATGTCGAAAACCGGCGCCGCGTTGCTCTCCATGATTCGATAGGCGCCGTCCTTGTGGCGGCAGTGGAAGACCTGCTTGGACCACCCCTGCTTATTGGCGATTGCCGCTGATAGATGTTCCTTGAGCCTTCGGCGTTCATTATCTTGAATGAGATAGACGATGTCCCGGCCGACGATTTCTTCCGGAGCGTAGCCGAGGATGGTTTTTACGGCCGGGTTGGAGTAGGCGTGCTTTCCCTCGAGATCTGCCGTCCAGATCCATTCCGTGCTCATTTCCACGATGGAACGGAATTTTTCCTCGTTTCTCCGTAAAGACTCCTCCGCCTGCTTCCGTTCCGTTACATCCTCGTAGATGGCTACCACCGCTCCCGAAGGGAGCTTGTAGATGAAATTATCCCGCCACCCCTCACGGTAGGCGTCCTTGTAATAGGCGGGGCGGGCATGTGCTCCGGTTTTCCGGTGCGATATACGCGCTGGAGGGCGCCGAACAGGCCGTATTCGCCCATGTTGGGGAATAGCTCCAGAAGCCTCTTGCCGATCACCCTGTCCCTGCTGATTTGGCTTATATGTTCCGCCGCCGGATTGAAGTCACTGAATATGAAGTCGCTGCCATTGTCTATCGCCTCGTAAATAGCAACCCCGCTTTTCATGTGCTGAAACATGGACAGATATTTGTTTTCATTTTTATCGGTTGCATGATTGTCGATTGGCAGCGAAGCGCTTGTTTCTTGAAATACCGACGCGGTTTTTGATATTGATTCTTCGCGCAGCATTTTTTGGGCCTCGAGTTCGGCAATACGTTTCCGCAATCCTTGGACATCATCGCTGGAATCTTTGGATTGGTGATCCGGCTTTTCCTTCAAGGGACTCTCCTTCTCCTCAAATTTTTTATATTTCATAATGCAAACAGTAATGAACCAGGGACGTGCATGTCCACCGTTTCCCTCCTGTGCGAAATCAACCTCCTCTGATGAACAGAAAATGCGGACAAATCATTTGTTACAAAACCGGACATTTCTTCTGACTAACTTAACTCAAGTTACGGCAGGATAAGGCGCCCCAGGGGGCGTGGGTCGCTATTTACTCTTGACAGCCACGCGCACAGCCCTTGATTAAATCGCCAAGGAAAGATAAAATGCCGAAAAGTTACAGGAAAGGAGAGATCGTCATGGAACAGGAAAAAAAGACATGCCCCTTCTGTGGAAAGCAGGTTGACATTCTCTATGCCTGCTCCGGATGCAACGGCGCGGTCTGCGTGGCCTGCCACCACCTTGAACTTGCCGGTTCGGGCTGCGGGACCGTCATCCCTCTTTATTACTGTCCTAAATGCGCCTTTGACGAAAAGATAAATCCCAACGCCGGCCTCAAGGACTCATGGGAATAGCATAGCCGGTAAGGGGCGGTATTGAAAATCCCTTCCAAATGATGAACGGCCTGGTCTTGGCCGGAAATCTATTGGCCTCCCATCCCGATCTCAAATGCCTTTTCATGTCCGGATACACCGCCGATGTCATAGCCTCCCACGGCGTCTTCGACGAAGGCGCGCATTTCATCCAAAAGCCGTTCACAACGGAAAGGCTATCCGCCAAAGTGCGCGAGTCGCTGGACGGTCACGGAAAATAGATACATACGACTAACGAAATGATGAGTCCCGACAACGGCATCCATGACGAATGGTAGGGACGGGTATGCCGTATCTCTGACCCGGCGGACCGGCACCGGGATTGCCTCTCCCGGGTTGCCTGCCCGCCGGTGGATTGGTTGTCCGGTTGCCGCCGATTCTCAGTAACGAGACCGGCCGCCGGACCTTCCGCGGCCGCCGCCTCTGTCTCCTCCGCCTCCGCCGCTCCGGCGGTCCGCCCGGGGGCGGGCCTCGTTCACGCTCAGTGCCCGGTCATGCATCGTCTTGCCGTTCAAACCGGCGATGGCGGCCAGGGCCTCTTCCTTTACTGGCATTTCCACGAAGCCGAATCCCTTCGACCGGCCGCTGAACTGGTCCGTGATGATCGCTGTGGAGGCAACCTGCCCAAAGGCCGCAAAGGCCTGCTGCAAATCTTCCTCGGTAATGTTGTACGACAGATTCCCTACATAGATGTTCATTGTGGCTCCTCCCCTGGGATTATAAAATAGTGTGGCCCTTCTGTTGCTATTGATGTTTTGACTGATCTTCCCCGTCTCCCCGATCGGGACGGGATTCCTCCGTTTCCGTAGCGTTTCCGGAGTTGCCCCGCGCATCGTCAGCCGGAGGATGACCATCGGTTGGCTGTTGAAGCCCGGGCGTAGGGACCGTCTGGGACTGGTCGGTTTCCGCGGGATCGCCTTCCGTGGATCGGAGGCGATTCTTCTCATGGCGCCGGGCCATCTTTTCGTCGGCCTTTTTCTTGCGCTCTATTTCCCGCTGCCGCTTGGCGAATTTTTCCTGACTTTTTCTGGCCATGCCTCCCCCTTTCATGAGTCGGTCCAAAAAAACCCAGAAGCCTTTTTATTGGCTCTGGGTAATGTGGCCAAAACCGAAACAAAAAAAGTATAAGGACCTATAAGCCCTTGCGCCGCCTGTGTCAAGATATAAATTTTGTGCCTTCTCACCAATGGAGATGTCTCGGCAAGCTTTCCGTTGACATCCCTGATTGGTTATTTTACGGTCGAAGCGGTTCCGGCAGGGACGGCTTCATTACCGGCCGGGCACGATTTTTAGACGTGCGCCTGCGATTGAGAGAGCTTTCGCGGAGGGAGGCTTGGTCATGTTCTCACAAGATGTTGATGGGTTGCGCGGTATGATATTTCCGGAAACGCCGCTGAGCCGGCCGTCCCCGGCGCCGCGGCCGTCCTGGCGCAGGGGCCTCCTGGCGACCATGCTCCTTTTGTTTCTTTGCCTGTCCGGGTGCGCAGCCCTCCCGGTCGTCCCGGATGTCCCGGTCCGGTCCGGGGACCCACAGACCGCCCCGGCGTACTGCCTGCCCGCCTTCCCCGACCGGGATGGATGGTACGGCGGGGACGGGGCCTACTCCATCCAGTTGGACGACCGGCGGGTGCTGTGGCTTTTCGGCGACACCTTCGTTTCCGAGGAAGAGGGGCGGCGGGATCGCATCGATATGGCGGTGGTCCTGGGCACGACGGTGGCCGTCTCGACCTGCGCCGCGGGAGAGTTTATTATCCGCTACCGTTTGATGAGGAAAGACGGGACGTTCGTTTCCTCTTTCGGGGAGGGGGAATGGCTGTGGCCCCAGGACCCCTTCCTGGTGGCAGGGACGCTCTATATCCCTCTCATCGCCGTCCGGGCCGCGCCGGAGCAGGAAGGTCCCTTCAAGTTCGCCGTCGCCGGGCACCGACTGGCCCGGATCGGCGACTTTACCGGGGATGATCCGAACCGCTGGGTTGTGGACTGCCTCGATCTGACGCCGGGTATCCCCGGGGGGATCAAGGCGTTCGCCACGACTTCCGTTGTGTACGGAAATCATGTTTACTTTTTTCCCTTCTACAGTGAGACCAAAGAGGGACGGACGGTCCTGGGCAACATCCTGGCGCGGATTCCCCTGGATCGCCTCGCCGCCCCGGCCCGATCCATCGAGTACCTCCACGGGGACGGCCGGTGGGATGCCAAACTGGATCACCGGCTGGTGAAGGTGGCGCTGGATGCCGCGGTTTCGGAATTGAGCGTGCGCTACCACCCCGAGCGGAGGGAATGGGTCGCCGTGTACATGTCGCTGGAAAACAACGGCGACCGGATGCTGTATCGCACGGCCGCCGCCCTGGAGGGGCCGTGGTCCGCGGCGAAGGCGCTTGTCGGGACGATCCCGGAGGTCACCCTGCACAGCCCCCGCTTCGACCGCAACAACTTCTGCTACGCCGGCAAGGAGCACCGGGAGTTCTCCCGGGGCAAAAACATGGTCGTCACTTATGTGTGCAATTCCTATGAGGATTTCGAAAAGCCGACGAGTTTCATCCGCCGGAATCTCTTTCTCTACCGTCCAGTGGTGGTCGCTGTCCCAGCCCCGCCGCCGTCTCCGCAGTAAACTTTCATGCCCCGTGGGGCGCCCCGAAGCATGAAAATATGTCATATTTGATTTTATTGAGTATTTCGATCTATTTGCGTACCAGGGATCGGCCTTCCCCCCTTGCTGCCACCGGTAATTACTCCATGCGTGTTGTCAGGAAATCCCGTCCACTTTTTTAATAACTATCTCTCCGCGCCATAAGGGACATTTACTAAACAATTGCATCCTTTGACCTCCTTGTTCTTCCGTTAACCCAGCGTTTCGGATCTGGACGATAAACTGTGATCATCACAACCCATTGATTTTCACGGTTGTATGCCCAAACACCGTGAACCGGTTCTTGCCTGAATGTCTTTCCATAAATCAAACAACAGGGATTGGGAGTTGGATTAGCCGAGAGGTTCACCCGTCCGTGTCCGGACGGGTCCGGGCGGCCTTTTTTTCCGCCTGGCGGTGCTTGTCCTGGAGGATCTTTTCTTTGGCCCGTTGGGAGCGTTTCCTTTTCTGGCGGCGGATCTTTTCCCGGCGGGCCTTTTCCGCCTCCACCAGCCCTTTCCGGAGGCGCTCGATCCGGTCCAGAAGGAGGCGTCGGGCCAGGAAGCGATTCAGGGCCTGGGATCTTTCCTGCTGGCATTTGACGGCGAGGCCCGTGGGCTGATGGACGAGGTGGACGCAAGTGGCGGTCTTGTTGACCTTCTGGCCGCCGGGTCCCGAGGAGCGGACGAATGTCTCCCGGAATTCGTCCTCCTTAACCCCCAGGGCCGCCATGCGGGCGGCCAGGGCCGCTTCCTTTTCCGGTGAAACAATCATGTGCCGATTTGAGAGTCTGTCTGTTTCATTATTTGCGCGTTTACGTTATTGAACCATGTTGCGCGGAAAAAAGAGAACCGTCTCCATTTTGTTTTGGGGCAACCATGTGGTCGGTCAGGGCCGATTCCTTTTATGGTGAAACAATCGTGAGTCAATTTAAGAGTTTGATGGGAAGTGCCCGTGGTACGCTCAGAGGGAGTAGATCTCGTCGCCGACGAAGTTGACCCAGTGCTGGCTCAGGATCTCCACGGCCCGCTCGATGCGGTCGCAGCCGATGATCATGATGGTTTCCTTGCCGAGGCGCTCGATGGTGGTATAGATGTAGTGGATGTTCACGTCGCCCTCCGCCAGGGGCTTGACGATGGCGTTCATGCCCCCGGGATGGCAGGGGACTTCCACGGCGATGACGGGATCCACCTGAATGTTGAAGTTGAAGCTCTCCAGGATGGTGACGGCCTTCTGGGGATCGTTGACCACGACGCGGAGGGTGGAATGCTCTTCGGTGCTGGCCGCGGAGATGGCCTTGACCTTGATGTCCTCCTTGTCCAGGATGTCCACGAGTTTGGTCAGGGCGCCGGGAACGTTGTCCAGCCGCACGGAAACCTGTTGAATGGCCATGGTTTGAAGTGTCCCCTTCATATTTGCAATTCGTAGCCCGCGGCGAAGGCCTTGCGGTTGATCTCCATCGCCGCCTTTTTCTTTTCCCCCAGGATCTGCTTTAGGCCCTTGAGAAACGCTTCGGGAGCGATGAGACCGGTTTCCCTGATGAAGGCCCCCATCATGACGATGTTGAGCACCCGGGGATTGCCCAGTTGCTCCGCCAAGTCGCCGACGGGAACGGCATGGATGTGGACGTCCTTCCGGGTCGGCTGGGCATTGATGATGGAGGAGTTGAGAAAGATGTCTCCTCCCGGGGCGACGCGGTTCTGGAAGGTGAAGAGGGACGGCTTGTTCATCACCACCAGGTAATCCGGTTCCGAGGCGATGGGGGAGGCGATCTCTTCGTCCGATACGGCCACGGTGCAGTTGGCCGTACCGCCCCGCACCTCGACGCCGTAGGAAGGCAGGTAGGTGACGTGGCAGCCCTCGCTCATCGCCGCATGGGCGTAAACGTAGCCCATCATCAACACTCCCTGGCCGCCGAAACCGGCGAAGATGGTCTTCTTGATCATAACGTTCGCACCTAAGCTTTCGTATCCTTGATGACGCCCAGGGGGTACTCTTTCGCCATCACTTCCGTCACCCACTTGCAGGCGTCCACGGGAGACATCTTCCAGTTGGTCGGGCACTGGGAGAGGATTTCCACCAGGGAGAACCCTATGCCGTCCATCTGGTACTGGAAGGCCTTCTTGATCGCCCTTTTGGCTTTCACGATGTTCGCCGGGCCATTGACGGCGCAGCGCTCGATGTACCGGGTTCCCGGGAGCTGGCCGAGGATCTCGCTCAAATGGATCGGATGTCCGTCCAGGAGGGCTGACCGGCCTGGCGGCGTGGTCGTGGAGACCTGTCCCAGGAGGGTCGTGGGGGCCATCTGGCCGCCCGTCATGCCGTAAACGGCGTTGTTGATGAAGATTACGGTGATGTTCTCTCCGCGGTTGGCGGCGTGCATGGTTTCCGCCGTGCCGATGGCCGCCAGATCGCCGTCGCCCTGATAGGAAAAGATGATCCGGTCGGGGAGAACGCGCTTCATCCCCGTGGCGACGGCGCAACCCCGGCCGTGGGGGGCCTCCAGCATATCGACGTCGAAGTAGTTGTAGGCGATGACGGCGCAGCCGGCGGGGGGGATGCCGATGGCCCGGTCCTGGATCTTCAACTCGTCGATGACCTCGGCGATAAGGCGGTGGGTGATGCTGTGGCCGCAGCCGGCACAGTAGTGAAAAACGGCTTTCTTCAGTGATTTCGGACGGCTGAATATCTTCTTCATGTCATTTCTTCCGGAACTGATAGGCGATGACCTTGGCGAGTTCCGCCGGCGTGGGGATGACGCCGCCGGGCCGGCCGTAGAACTGGATTCGGGCGGTGTTGCCCAGGGCCAGTTGCACGTCTTCCAGCATCTGCCCGGTGTTCATCTCGAAGACCAGAAAATTGTCCACCCGGGCGGCGAAGGCCTGGATGACCGCGGCGGGAAAGGGCCACAGGGTGATGGGCCGGATGAGCCCCACGGGCAGTCCCAACTCCCGGCTCCTTTTGATGGCGCCCTTGGCAATCCGGGCGGCGGTGCCGTAGGCGACGATGAGGATCTCCGCGTCGTCGGTCCAGAAGGTCTCGAAACGGACCTCCTTCGAGGCGATGACCTGGTATTTGCGGTAGAGCTTCCAGTTGTGCTCTTCCATGCGGATGGCATCGAGGATCAGGGCCCGGATGAACTTGCTCTTCCCCCGGCCCATGCCCTTGAGGATATAGCATTCGGGATACTGGCGGGGCGGCGGGGTGTTGAATTCCACGGGTTCCATCATCTGCCCCATCATGCCGTCGGCAAGAATGATCACGGGATTGCGGTAACGGTCCGCCAGCTCGAAGGCGTCCATGGTAAGGTCGGCCAGTTCCTGGACGGAGGCGGGGGCGAGGACGATAGTGCGGTAATCGCCGTGGCCGCCGCCCCGGGTGGCCTGGAAGTAGTCTCCCTGGGAGGGGAGGATGTTGCCCAGCCCCGGCCCGCCCCGCATCATGTTGACGATGACCGCCGGCAGTTCGTCGGCGGCGAGGGACGAGATGCCCTCCTGCTTCAGGGAGATCCCCGGACTGGAGGACGACGTCATGGCCCTGGCGCCGGCGGCGGAGGCCCCGAGCACCATGTTGATGGCGGCGATTTCGCTTTCCGCCTGGATGAATACCCCGCCCTTGGCGCGCCGCATGTTGTCGGCCATGTACTCCGTCAGTTCGTTCTGGGGGGTGATGGGGTAGCCGGCATAGAAACGGCATCCGGCCCGGATCGCCGCCTCGCCGATGACGCGGTTGCCCTGCATGAGGATTCTATTCACGGTACACCTCGATGGCGACTTCGGGACAGACCAGGGCGCAGAGGGCGCAGCCGTTGCATTCGGCGTCTTCCTTCAACTCGATGGGATGGAAACCCTTGGAATTCAGTTCGGCGGCGGGGCGGAGGTTTTGATTTTTACAGACCGTTGTGCACAGGAGGCATTCTTTGCAGAAATCTCCGTCAATTTTTATCGTTCCCTTCAAGGGCTGTGTTCTCGCTTGATAATTGATTTTGGACAATATGGAAAAAGCTTCTTACCCAATTTCCGGCCAATGTCAAGCTCAAATTTGAAAAAATCAAAGCCTGGCGACCTGAAATCCCTCTAATTTGATGGCCACGGAGCGCTGCATCAGTTCGATGGTGATGACGAACAGCTCCTTTTCCATGTCGGTGCTCGCCACCAGGCCCTCTATCCCCTGGAAGGGACCGTCGATGATCTTGGCGTATTCCCCCACCTTGGGGTACTGGAACTGCTGGACCTCCACCCGGGAATCGACGATGCGCATGATGGCGTCGATCTTGACATCGGGGACGGGGATGGGCTCCGAACCGTAAGGCTTTCCCAGGATGCGCACCACGCCGAAGGTCTTCAGGACATCCAGCTTGGTTTCGTTGTCTATGATGTCCAAGGCCACGAAGATATAGCCCGGAAACATGGGCACCATGATCTTCTTGCGGCGGTCCTTCCGCTTGCTCCAGACCTCGATCTTGGGGAGGAATACCCGGAAGGATTTCTGCGTCAGGCCGATATAAACCCGGTCTTCATGACGGCTTCTTGTATGGACGGCGTACCACGCCATAAAAGTCATCCTTTCCGTGGGCGTTTGGCCCGGCCGCGGCCTTGCGGCGGCGGCGGGACCGCTCAGTAACAGTAGGGCGAGGGAAGATCCTTCACCGTGATCAGCCCCGACTTGGCGTCCAGCACCGCCGGGATGGAGTTGACCAGAACGGCCGCCGTGGCCTGGTCGCCGGCGACGCCGCCCTCGATCCGCAGCTTGATGTCCGGGGTGCCCACGATCTGAATGGCGTCGTGGGGGTCGGGGGCGCCGACATACATCCGGAGCTCCAGGGTCAGGACCTCTTTTCCATCTTTGATGCCCTTGGCGAGATGTTCGATCCCCGCCACGTCTCCCGGTTGGATCTCGAAATAGTCCGTCCGGATGGGATGGGCGGCGATTACCGGGGCTACGGACTCCTCCACGAAGTCCACGGCCCGGCCGAGTTTGTCGATAATCAGATGGAGGGATTCCCGGAGCCCCACATGCCCCAGGGCCTTTTTATCTATTTCCCGCTGGAACTCCTCCACGGTCATGCCCGTGCCGATCTTCTTCTGCAGGGCGTAGCGCCGGGTGGCGGCGTCCACGACGCGCCGGACGTGGATTTCCCGCACTTCCTGGCAGACGCCGGTGAGAAAAAGCGGCAGGGCGTCCATGACGAAGCCGGGATTGACCCCCGTCCCCAGGACGGTGACCCGTTTTTCCATCGCCAGCAGATGGATCCGCTCCGCAAGGATCGCGTTTTCCGCCGAGGGGAAGAGCAGTTCTTCACTGGCGGAGACGATGTTGATCTTTTTTTCGAGGATATCCTCGAACTGCTGGTAGATGGACGGGATCCTTGAGCCGGTGGTGTGGATCACCACGTCGGCCTTGACATCGGCAAGGAGTTCCCGGGGCCGGTCGCTGACCGTTACCCCCAGCGGCGCCGTCAGCTTCAGCAATTCCCCCAGATCTTTTCCCGCCAGGCGCGGATTGGTATCCACGGCGCCGACGATGGCCAGCGCCTCCTTTTTGAGAATGGCCCGAACCGTTTCCAGACCGATGTATCCCAAACCGTACTGAATGACCCGAATCTTCCTCTTTTTCGTGAAATGTCTCTGCATATCCCTACCTTGTTCGTTTTGCCGTCGAATCCGATTCGACCCCGCTGTTTTATTCCGTTCCCCGACCCGCCGCGTCGCCTTCAGCCGGCCCGCCGCCGGCCCCGGCGATATCCCCGGTGCAAAGAATATCCGGACCGAGGCGACGCCATTGCACCGCCGTGAGTTGCAGGGCCCGGTCCATGGTGGCGAGGCCCAACTCGCCCACGGCATCCACGCCCCGGCCGATGATCTTGGGCGCCACGACTACGGCGAGGCGGTCCGCCAGCCTCTCCCGGAGCACCGAGGTGATGATGGCGCCGCCCCCCTCCACCAGGACGGAGGTGATGCCCCGCTGACCCAGTTTCCGGAACAGCTCCGGCAGTTTGATTTCCCCCGCCGCCGTGGCAGCGACCAGGAGCGTTTCCACGCCCAGCCCGGCCAGGGCCTGCAATTTGTCTTCCGGGGCGTTCGGGGCGGCGACGACCAGGGTCGGCGCCCGGTCCTGGTCCCGGAGGATGCCGGCCTTAAGCGGGATGTTCAACCGGCTGTCCAGGACGATCCGCAGGGGATTCTTTCCCCGGACCAGGCGGACCGTCAGTTCGGGATCGTCATGGCGCACCGTGCCGGCCCCGACGAGCACGGCGTCATGGACGCTCCGCAGGCGGTGGGCGTAGCGCCGGGCCGGCAGCGAGCTGATCCACCGGGAATGACCGCCGGCGCCGGCGATGCGGCCGTCGAGGGTCTGGGCGTATTTCAGGGTGACGAAGGGGAGACCGGTGGTCATGAACTTGAAAAACTTCTCGTTCAGGCGGCGGCATTCCTCCTCCCGGATGCCGACGACGGTTTCGATGCCCTGGGCCCGCAGGGCCGCCACCCCCCGGCCGGCGACGACGGGATTCGGATCGATGGCGCCGATCACCACCCGGCCCGGCCGCTCCCGAATCAAGGCCTGGACGCAGGGGGGAGTCCGCCCCTGGTGGGTGCAGGGCTCCAGGGTGACGTAGAAGGTGGCGCCGGCGATAGGCTCCCGAGCCCCGAGGATGGCGTTGATCTCGGCATGGCTCTCCCCGCAGCAGACGTGATAGCCTTCCCCGATGATCCGGCCGTCCTTGACGATGACGGCGCCGACCATGGGATTGGGACTCGCCCGTCCTTCACCCTTACGGGCCAGCCGCAACGCCCGGTCCATGAAACGTTCGTGATCTTCTCTCATCGACTAACCATCGCGACCGTTTCGAGCACGACGAAAGATGAAAATATACGGCTATTTATGAACATTTTCATATAAACCCCCTGGGGGCCTCCCGTTTTTCCTGACTGGGCCATATAACATTTCTGGACGGGATTTACACCCCCAAGTTTGAAGGATTGGGATCAAGGCCCGCGGTGTTGCGATTTCCGTTGCTTCTTGTCGCGACCGCGGGCTGGGTTGCCGCCGGGGGTGAAGGGATACCTTTGAAAAACGGCTTCGCCGCGGCTCGGAAATCTTTTTCGCTTCCAAATGGTTAACGTATAAATCTTATTCATAACCAGGCGTTAAGTCCAATCACGAAACGGCAAAAACCATTTGATTCGCCGCTTGCGAACCATTTTTCCGCGGTTATGCAAAGCTCTCGAAGGATGTTCAGATCAGGGGGCTGACGCCGTCCCAGCACTTAAGACAGAGATCGCCGCGCGGGACGCCCAGGGCCTTCACAAAGGCGTCGATGCTGTTGTATTTCACCGAATCCGCGTTGATCTGGCCGGCGACCCATGTTTCCAGTTTCCGAAGGTCGGCGAAGCAGTTGATAGTCCCCTCGGGGAAGCAGTGGCGGGCCGCCAGCTCCTCCATGGTCCGTGTGGAGACGCCGAAGTCGCAGGGGTACATGAGGGGCGGGCAGGCGATCCGGACATGGACCTCTCTGGCGCCGGAGTCTTTCAGGTCCCGCACCTTGTCGCGGATCTGGGTGCCTCGGACAATGGAATCGTCACAGATGACGATCCGCTTGTCCTTCACGGCCGATTTGAGGAGGGAGAGCTTCCGTTTGGCCATCTTTTCCCGGGCCGTCTGGCTGGACTGGGTATAGCTGCGGTCGGCATAGCGGTTGTAGAGAAACACTTCCTGATAGCGGATATGGGATCGCTGGTGGTAGCCCAGGGCGTGGCCGATGCCGGACATGGGCACCGGGGCCACGATGTCCGCGGCCATGTCCCGTTCGTCCAGGTCCCGCTGGGCGAGGGCCTGTCCGAGGCGGTTTCTCGCCTCCTGGACGTAGAGGCCGTCAATGACGGAGTCGATGCTGGCCGTATAGGCCCATTCGAAGGCGCAATGGGCCTTCCGGGGCGACGGCAGTTGCCGGAGGGTGTGGAATCCCCCGGCGTCGATGAGGATGATTTCCCCCGGACGGACATCGCGGACGACCTCCATGTCGAGATTCTGGAGGGCCCGGGATTCGGAGCTGACGGCGAAGCGGGTCCCGTTCTGACCGAGGATGAGGGGGCGGAAGCCATAGACGTCCCGGGTGGCGTAGATCCCTTCCTCGGCGAGGACCACCAGGGAATAGGCGCCTTTTATGCGCCCGGTCAGGGCGGCGATCCCGGTCGTCATGTCGTCGGCCTCCATGATCGTCTTGGCGATCACTTCGATATTGTAGCTTCGATAGAAGGAATGGCCCTGATCCTTCATGGCGGCGATTATCTCCACGGCATTGATGACGTTGCCGCTGAAGGCCACGGAGATGTTGCCGAGGCGGGACTGCCAGGCCATGGGTTGGCGTTCCCAGAGGCTTACATGGCCGATCCCCCAGTTGCCGGTGAGGTAGAGAAGGTCCTGTTCGTTGAAGGCGTTTCCCACCTTGCCGTGGTGAGTAACCTGGTGTATGTGCCGGTCGAAAGTGGCAATCCCGCAGAATTCCTGGCCGCGGTGCTGGAGAAAATCTATCCCGTTGTAGATTTCATAAACACATGGAAATTTCGAATAAACGCCGAATATTCCGCAATTGTCTCTGATTTCGCTCATCTTGCCCGTCGCCTGTCCTCTTGTCTTTTCTGGTCTGTCGCCTGTTCTCTGCTTCTACCTGATATCGGCATGGTAGCTTTGCAGGGACTTTGCCCGGCCGTGCCCCTTCCGGAATGCCGTTATTCCCTTTACCGCCGCCACGGCCGCGGCGATGGTGGTGATGTAGGGGATTTTGTATTTGATGGCCGCCTTGCGGATGTAGGAATCGTCATACTGGCTCAGCTTGCCGCTGGGGGTGTTGATGATCAGGTTGATGAGCCCGTTCTTGATGGCGTCCACGATATTGGGCCGGCCCTCGTGCATCTTCAGGAGTGTTTCCGACGGGATACCCTCCTCCGCGAGGAAACGGTTGGTCCCGGTGGTGGTCATGATCCGGAAGCCCAGTTCGTTGAAGGCCCGGGCGACTTCCAGGACCCCCCGCTTGTCCCAGTCGTTGACGGTGAGCAGCACCGTTCCCTCACCCGGCAGGACCTGCTGCGCCGCTTCCTCAGCCTTGAAGAAGGCCAGGCCGAAAGAATCGGCCAGTCCGAGCACCTCGCCGGTGGAGCGCATTTCCGGCCCCAGGAGGGGATCGACTTCCTGGAACATGTTGAAGGGGAAGACCGCCTCCTTGACGCCGAAGTGGGGAATGCTCCGCTGTTTGATCTTGAAATCGGCCAGTTTTCCCCCCAGCATGACCTGGGTGGCGATGCGGGCCATGGAGATGTTGCAGACCTTGGAAACCAGGGGCACTGTCCGGGAGGCCCGGGGATTGGCCTCCAGTATATATACGATGTCGTCGGCGATGGCGTACTGGATGTTCATCAGGCCGATGACGCCGAACTCCACGGCGATCCGCCGGGTGTAGTCGTTGATGGTGTCCATGTGGCGGGCGGAGATGCTGATGGGGGGGATCACGCAGGCGGAGTCGCCGGAATGGACCCCCGCCAGCTCGATATGCTCCATGATGGCGGGAACGAAGGCGTCGGAACCGTCGGAGATGGCGTCGGCCTCCACCTCGATGGCGTTTTCCAGAAACTTGTCGATGAGGATGGGCCGTTCCGGGGTCACCCCCACGGCCGCCGCCACGTATCGTTTCAGCATCTCCTCGTCGTGGACCACCTCCATTCCCCGTCCCCCGAGGACGTAGGAGGGACGGACCATGAGGGGGTAGCCGATCCGCGCCGCCACGGCGAGGGCATCGGCGAGGTTGCTAGCCATGCCCGATTCCGGCATGGGAATCCCCAGTTTTTTCATCATGATGCGGAACCGGTCCCGGTCCTCCGCCAGGTCGATGGTCTCCGGGGAGGTGCCGATGATCCGGACCCCGGCCCGGGCCAGCTCCTGGGCGATGTTCAGGGGCGTCTGGCCGCCGAACTGGACGATCACCCCTTCGGGCTGCTCCTTTTCGTAGATGGCCAGGACGTCCTCCACGGTCAGGGGTTCGAAGTAGAGCTTGTCGGAGGTGTCGTAGTCCGTGGAGACAGTTTCGGGGTTGCAGTTGACCATGATGGATTCATAACCCTCGTCCCGGAGGGCGAAGGCGGCATGGACGCAGCAGTAGTCGAATTCGATCCCCTGGCCGATGCGGTTGGGACCGCCGCCTAAGACCATGATCTTTTTGTTGGCGGATACCCCCACCCGATCCGGGGCGTTATAGGTGGAATAATAGTAGGCGGCGTCCTCTACGCCGCTCACCGGCACGGCGTCCCAGCACTCCGCCGCCCCCAGGGCGAGGCGCCGCCTCCGGATCTCCGTTTCCGCGTCTCCCAGGATCTGGGCGAGATACCGGTCGGCGAAGCCGTCCTTCTTGGCCTGGACGAGAAGCTCGTCGGGCGGCTTTTTGCCTTTGTATGTTAGGAGCCGCTCTTCCAGTTCCACCAGTTCTTTCATCTGTTCGATGAACCAGGGTTTGATATTGGTGCGCCGGTGAAGGGTCTCCACCTCCGCCCCCTTTCGGAGGGCTTCATACATGATGTACTGGCGCTCGCTGGAGGGCTCCGCGAGGAGTTCCATCAGTTCATCGAGGGATTTGGCGTGGAGGTCCTTCGCGAAACCCAGGCCGTAACGTCCCTTTTCCAGGGAGCGGATGGCCTTGAGGAAGGCCTCCTTGTAATTCTTGCCGATGCTCATCACCTCGCCCACGGCCCGCATCTGGGTGCCCAGGCGGTCCAGGGAACCGGGGAATTTCTCGAAATCCCAGCGGGCGAACTTGACGACGACGTAATCCCCCGAGGGGGTATACTTGTCCAGGGTCCCCTCCCGCCAGTAGGGGATCTCGTCCAGGTTGAGGCCCGCGGCGAGGAGGGAGGAGATGAAGGCGATGGGAAAGCCCGTGGCCTTGGAGGCCAGGGCGGAAGACCGGGAGGTCCGGGGGTTGATCTCGATGACCACCACCCGTCCCGTCTTAGGGTCGTGGGCGAACTGGACGTTGGTCCCGCCGATGACCTCGATGGCCTCCACGATGGCGTAGGAATATTTCTGCAGCCGGGCCTGTAGCTCGGTGCTGATAGTCAGCATCGGGGCGGTGCAGTAGGAGTCCCCGGTGTGAACACCCATGGGGTCCACGTTTTCTATGAAGCAGACGGTGATCATCTGATTCTTGGCGTCCCGGACCACTTCCAGTTCCAGCTCCTCCCAGCCGACCACGGATTCCTCGATGAGGATCTGGCCCACCATGCTGGCCGAGATGCCGCGGCTGGCCACAGTGCGGAGTTCCTCGAGGTTGTAAACCAGGCCGCCCCCCGTGCCCCCCATGGTGTAGGCGGGACGGATGACCACGGGATAGCCCAGCTCCGCGGCGATCTTTTCCGCCTCCTCGACGGTATAGGCCGGTTCACTCTTCGGCATCTCGATCCCGAGGCGGTTCATCGTTTCCTTGAAGGCGATCCGGTCCTCTCCCCGTTCGATGGCATCGACGCGGACGCCGATGACCTTGACGCCGTATTTATCCAGGATGCCTTGTTTGTGCAGCTCCGAGGTGAGGTTCAAGCCCGTCTGGCCGCCAAGATTGGGAAGAATGGCATCGGGACGTTCGTTTTCGATGATTTCCGTGAGCGAGGGGATATTCAGCGGCTCGATGTAGGTGACGTCGGCCATGCCCGGGTCGGTCATGATGGTGGCGGGATTGGAATTGACGAGAATGATCTTGTAACCGAGCTTGCGCAGGGCCTTGCAGGCCTGGGTGCCGGAATAATCGAATTCGCAGGCCTGGCCGATGACGATGGGTCCGGACCCGATGATGAGGACCGTGTTGATGTCGCTTCTCTTTGGCATGGGGCGTCTCCTTGCTTGGCAACCGGCTTCCCGGAACCGGTTTCCGTTCATACAATATGGCGCAATTATATAGCTTTCTTCAACAATAACGCCGCGCCGGGCTTGCGGAATATAGGGAAGTCCGGGCCTCCTGTCAAGGTGAATTCGCGGAAAAAAAATTTTGACTCCCGGCGGGAAATGTGGAACAACTTTCCCCCCACCCTGATGCCGTCAGGTGGCGAGAATCATTCTGCAAAGGAGAGACGGATATGACGTACCGGCCGGAAGATGTCTGGGCGGCCCTGGAACGGATTCGAACCCGCGGGCCGCTGGTCCATAACATTACCAACTATGTGGTGATGAACTCCACCGCCAACGCCCTTTTGGCCATCGGCGCTTCCCCCGTCATGGCCCATGCGGACCAGGAGGTGGAGGATATGGTGGGAATCGCCGCCGCCCTGGTGATCAACATCGGCACCTTGAGCGAGCAGTGGACGAAGTCCATGTTCTTGGCGGCGCGCCGGGCCGGGCAACTGGGCATCCCCATCGTTTTCGATCCCGTCGGCGCCGGGGCAACCCCCTACCGGACCCGGACGGCGCGGCAGCTTCTGGAGGCGATCGCTCCCGCTGTCATCCGGGCCAACGCCTCGGAGATCATGGCCATGGTGGCGGCGGACAAAATGACCAAAGGCGTGGACAGCACCGCGGCGTCGTCGGAGGCCCTGACGGCCGCCCGGGCCCTGAACGCGGAGTTCGGTTCCGTGGTCTGCGTGAGCGGCGCGGAGGATTACATCGTCGGCGGGGGGCGGCTGTTCATCGTGGGCAACGGCCATGCCCTGATGGCCAGGGTGACGGGCCTCGGATGCACCGCCTCGGCCCTGTGCGGGGCCTTTGCCGCCGTGGGGAGGGAGGATGTCCCCGGGGCAACGGCATCCGCCATGGCCGCAATGGGGATCGCCGGAGAGATCGCCGCCGCCGGTGCCGACGGTCCGGGTTCCATGCAGGTCCGGTTTCTCGACGTCCTGTATGGATTGACGCGCCGGGATATCGAGGAACGGCTCAAATTGACCGTTCAGGAGCTTTAGGGCGATGCGGGGCTTGTATCTGGTTACGGACCGGGATCTGTGCGGGGGGCGGCCCCTGGAGGAGGTCGTCGCGGCGGCGGTGGACGGCGGCGCCTCCTGCGTCCAGATCAGGGAGAAGAATCTTTCCACCCGGGCCTTCATTGCGGAGGCCCGGGCGATCAAGAAACTGCTGGCGGACCGGGGCGTACCCCTGATCATCAATGACCGTCTCGATGTGGCCCTGGCCGCGGAGGCCGACGGCATTCACATCGGCCAGGACGACATGCCCTATCCCCTGGCCCGGCGCATCCTGGGGAAGGGAAAGATCATCGGTCTTTCCGTGGAGACCTGGGAGGACGTGGAGGAGGCGGAGGACTGGGACGTGGATTACCTGGGCGTGAGCCCGATCTTTGCGACGCCGACGAAGACGGATACCAGGGGAGATTGGGGGCTGGACGGCCTGGCCCGGATCCGGGCCCGTTCCCGCCACCCTTTGGTGGCGATCGGCGGCCTCAACGCCGGCAACGCCGGAGCCGCGGTGGCGGCGGGGGCCGACGGCATCGCCGTGGTCTCGGCAATCTGCGCCGCCCCGGACCCCTTCCAGGCGGCCCGGGAACTGTGCCGGATCATCTTGGCGTACCGCAGCCCTGACGGGCAGGTTCCAAAGACGGACTGATCGTTCCGGAGTCACGATCAGCGCCGTCTCGCCGGGCGTTGTTTTTCGCGCTTCCCGTTCGGATGTTTTTCGCCGGACCGTCCTGGAAGTTGAGGGGCGCCGATGTCATGATATGAGACCCTTAAAAATGGCTTCGCCGCGGCTCGGAAATCTTTTTCGCTTCTGTATGGAAACGTATAAATCTTATTCACAACCAGGCGTTAAGCTCAATCAAGAAAGCGGCGAAAAACATTTGATTCGCCGCTTGCGAACCATTTTCCCGCGGCTATGCAAAGCTCTCGATATGGGAATCTGCTCCCGGCACCGGCATTGACGGGCACGGGGATGGAGCCGGTGACGCGACGGAATGAATGTGACTGAAGCAAAGACGGATAAGGACGGTTTGACCGTGGTTTTCGACTATTCCGGGACCCTCTCCCCGGATGCCGTTGCCTTCGCCCGGAACGATGTCCTGGTGGAGGAATTCCGCCGGTCCGGCCTGGCGGAATTCGGCGTCGCCGCCCCGGAGAACTTCTGGGATCGCCTCGTCAATCCCACCTGGGATGAGGGAAGCCGCGGTACCATAGGCTACCGCCGCCTCCTGGTGCGGGAGATCAGCGCGGCGTGGAGCGCCGAGAGGAAAAGCACCGCCCTGCCCGCTCTGGACCGGGCCGCATCGGCATTCGTGACGCGGTACCTCCAGTGTTCCGGGATCGATTCCTCGTGGCACCCCCTGTTGAGGGCGCTGTACGATCACCCGCGAGTGGTCGTGGTGGTGGCCACGGATCACTACGCCGAGGCCACGACGGCGATTCGGATGCATTTTGACCTCCTGGGGATGAAAGCCGCGTCACTGAACGCCGCGGCCGCCGGTACGTGGCATCGCCTGCTTATCGCCAATTCCGCCGACCTCGGCTGCCGCAAGGATGAGGAGGAATTCTGGCGGCGGGTCCGGGAGACGCTAAGCAGGCGGATTTCCGGACCCGTGGTCCTGGTGGATGATTTCGGCGGCAACGAGGCCACCGGCGACCATTACGGGCGGCGGGACAAGGTGGCGGCCCGGCAGCGTCAGACTGCGGCGCTGCTGGCAAAGGTCTTCGCCGGCCCGGTGGAGATATGTCCTTTCTTATTGCCGGCGGCAGCGCCGGAAGAGGGGGTGCATCGGCTTGTCGGCGAAATTGCCGCCCGGATCGCCGGCCGCATGGCGGCATTGACCACGGCGCCGGCAAATGATCGGACCCTGTAGCGAAAATGATTTATGCTTGCCGGGGGACGTTCTCCCGGCACTTCCTTATCCTGTTCTGAGGAAAATGTGGAAGTGAGACCGTCACTGCCTTGGCCGGTGTGTCGCGCCGCCAACCGCTCTTCTTCCCATCCGGAGGGGCGATGATGTTCAGCGCCGCCCTGGTGAATCCCCCCGGAGGCGATCCCGGAGTCTATCTGGAGATGAAATACCGGCGCCGGGCTCTCATGTTCGATCTGGGAGAGATCTACACTCTTCCGCCCCGTAAGATCCTGAAGGTCGAGCATATCTGCATCAGTCATACCCACATGGATCACTTCATCGGTTTCGACCACCTGGTGCGCCTCTGCCTGGGGAGGAACCGGGAGGTTGCCCTGTACGGACCCCCGGGTTTTCTCGGCCAGATCGAGGGGCGCCTCGGGGCATACAACTGGAACCTTGTAGAGGAATATATTAATGATTTCGATATTGTCGTTACGGAGGTGAGTCCGGAGGGCCGGCAGCGGACCCGGCGTTTTTCCTGCCGCCACGGTTTCCGGCCGGAGGGGGAAGGGGAGGAGCGGCCTTTTGACGGCCTCCTGTGCGCCGATCGTTATTTCAGCCTCTGGGGGGCTTTTCTGGATCACCGGACGCCCTGCCTCGCTTTCCGCTTGGAAGAGCGGCGTCGGATCAACATTCGCAAAGACGCCCTTACCGAACTGGGGCTGCCCACGGGGTCCTGGTTGAATGAACTTAAGGATTGTCTCATCGATGACCGCCCGCCGGATTTCCCCGTGCGGATCCGGTGGAAGGAGGCGGGGGGGATGACGGGAGAAAGACAGGCGACCTTGGGGGAACTGGTGGAAAAGATCGTCCGGATCACACCGGGCCGGAAGATCGCCTACGTCACCGACGCCATTTACAGCGCCGCCAATGTCCGGACGATTCTCAACCTGGCCGGGGGCGTGGATATCCTCTTCATCGAGGCGCCCTTCCTCCATGCCGATGCCGACCAGGCCGCCCGTAAACATCACCTCACGGCCCGTCAGGCCGGGCTCCTGGCCGGGACCGCCGGGGTGAAGCGCATGATCATCTTCCATTTTTCCCCCAAATACCGGGGCCGGGAAGAGGAACTGGACGACGAAGCCGCGGCGGCGTTCCGGGAACGTTAGGGCCACCGTAAGATCGCGGTATAGGGGAGGGGCGCCCGGTCAGGTCCTGTCGAGGCAGGACCGCAACAGTGCCTGCACCTCAGTAAGCCCCTGCTGGTAGGCCTCGGCAAAGACGGTGTCGCCGCCCCGGCAACTGAGGAACAGCGGGGTGAACATGACGGCCTGAAAATCCTGGCAGACATGGGAATTCCCGCCGAAAACCTTTTCCATCAGTTCCCCGGTTTCCTTGTGCCAGTTTCCGAACTCCTGGTTATAGAAGGAAACATTTCTCAATCCCGGGATTTTCTCCAGTTGTCCCCGCAGCAGGTCCGGATAGGCGGCGCTTTCATCGGCGGTGAGGAGCGGCGGATCTTCAGCGCCGGAGGCTGACCCGGCGGCGGCCGCGGCCCCACCCGGGCCGGGCGGATCGCTTCCCTTATTCTTTGGGAGGCCCTTTTCCCCATGCCGACGGTCATTGCTTCGTGAGGATTGCATTGCCCCTCTGCCCCTGGGACGCCTCCTTTTCATCTCAAATCACTCGCCAAAATAACTGTATTCATTGATAATATGAATTATGCTTTCCTGAAGGTGCCCGGTTGGAAAAAGGGGTGGAAATTTTCCTTTCCCTTGATGACGGAACACCCTTTTGCCTGCTTTGTGGCTGATCATGTCGGCCCCGGACATCGGGAAGTCGGTGCCGGGCTTATTTGGACCAGTCATCCGTCAGGGTGATGTTGGCCTTCGCCCAGGCGATGAGTTCCGATATGGAGGTTCCCTTGGGGAAGAACTCCACTACGCCGGCCTCCTTGACCTTGTGGATATCGTTGTAATCGAGGAAGCCGCCGGCGGTGACCCGGACATATGATAACTCTGCTTTCTTGAGCAATTCCATTACCTTGGCGATATCTTCGATGCTGGCGCCCGGCAGGGTGGTGATGCCGATATGATCGACTGCCTCCTGAAGCGCCGAGGCGACAATCGCCTCCGGACGCTGGTTTTCCACATAGACTACCTCGTAGCCCGCTTCCCGGAAGGCCAGGGATAATTTCCCCACCGCCTCTTCATAGCCCTCCCCCAATTTGGCCATCAAAATCCTGATTGTGCTGTTGCTGCTCATTTCGTCCCCCTTTTTTCCCCATCTACGAGGAGATTTATTTTATTCCAGATACTTGCAGGAAAATACGGCGGCGGCGGGGGCGGTTGTCGAAGTCGAGGAGAACGATCTGCTGCCAGGTTCCCAGGACCAGACGGCCACTGCTGATGGGAAGAACCACCGACGGCCCCAGGAGGGCGGCCCGGACGTGGGCGTACCCGTTGCCGTCTCCCCAGCGGGCATCGTGCCGGTAAGGGATGCCGGCGGGGGCGATGCGCTCCAGGGCTTCGATGAGATCCCGCACGACGCCGCTTTCATATTCGATGGTGGTGATGGACGCCGTGGAACCGGGTACGGAGATCAGGGCCTGACCATCACCGATCCCCGCCTCCTGCACCCTGACTGCGACGTCGGCGGTGATGTCGATGACGTCCGTTCCCGATGAGGTCGAGTAACTCAACTGATAGTTTTCAATATTCATTGCAGGAATGAGCCATGACCTTGTCTGCCGTCTCTGCCGCCAGGAGCAGGGCTTCCCGGTGGGTCTCCACATCGCCGATATCCATGACGCCGCAGGCCCGGATCAGGTAACTTTCCTCGTAGCCGTACCATTTGAAGAAGCTGTCGTAGCGGGGGAAGACGTCATCGAACTGCCGGTCATCGGGTTGGCCCTGGGTAAGGATGAAAACAAGTTTTTTCCCCGGTTGCAGGCGGCTGGGGTTGGGGTTGGTCACGTAGTCGGCATTGAGGAAGGAATAGGTACGGTCGATAAAGGCCTTCATCTGGCTCGCTACCTCGCCGTAGTAGATCGGCGAGGCCATGACGAGGACATCCGCTCCCCGCACCGATTCGAGGACTTTCTCCAGATCGTCTTTGAGGATGCATTTGTCCAGCTTGGCCTTGCAGGCCATGCAGGCCTGGCAGCCCCGATAGGTAAGTTTATTCAGATGGATAATTTGGATCCTGCCCCCCAGTTCCCTTGCCTGGTTGCAGAAGCGTCTGGCCAGGGTGGAACTGTTTCCTTTCGGCCGGGGGCTGCCCAGCAGACAGACAATTTTCATCTTTCCTTTTCCTTTTTGGATATTTATAACGGGATAAGCCGGAATTGTCAATTTAAACCGAACTCCATGTCTGCTTAAAACTCCGCTGACAATCCATGCCCGAGCCTCCTTATGCTACATGCCACCGGCCGGTTCTTACCGGCCGTCTTTCCCTGAAAATTCAACAGCTATGGACATTTTTGAAGACGACCCTTGCTTTTCTTGCCGGAATTCATAAAATAGGGTCATCATAATCGATCAGGAAAGGAGCAGGTTTTGCCTTCCGACGAATACGGCCCGAGCTACGATGAGCAGGCTGATGTCGCCGCGGAGAACGATCTCCGAGAGCCGGACATGTTCCGGGTGATCCTTCACAACGATCATTACACCACCATGGATTTTGTCGTGGAGGTGCTCATGAAGATATTTCAGAAGCCGGCCGCGGAGGCCATGAAGATAATGATGAACATCCACCGGCACGGTCACGGCGCCTGTGGCGTCTATACCTACGATATCGCCGTGACCAAGGTAAACCGGGTCCACGCCATGGCGAAGAGCCGCGGGTACCCCCTCAAGAGCAGTTATGAAAGGGTTTGAAGCACATCAGGAGTAAGTTATGAAAATAAGTGAAGAACTCGATTCCATATTCCGGGCGGCATACACGGAGGCGAAGCTCCGGTCCCACGAATACCTCACCCCGGAGCATATCCTATTCGCGGCCCTGTTCTATGAATCTTCCAGCGAGATCATCCGGTCCTGTGGTGGGGATGTGAAGAGTCTTCAGAACCGTCTGGAGGACTTTTTCGCCACCAAGCTGCCGAAACTCAAGCGGGAAACCGACCCGGCCCAAAGCGCCAGTTTTCAGAACGTCATCGAACGGGCGGTCTGGCACACCACCTCGGCCCAGAAGGGCGAACTCGATATCGGCGACATCCTTATCTCCATCTTCGACGAGCGGGAATCCTATGCCGCCTTTTTCCTCCACCGCGAGGGCATCACACGCCTGGATCTGCTGAATTACATTTCCCACGGCATTACGGCGTCCCCCCGGGAAAAGCCCGGGACGGGGGAGGGGGACAAGAAGGCCCCGACGGGCCTGAAGGAGAACAAGATTCTGGCCACCTTCACGACGGAGCTGGTGCAGAAGGCCCGGGCGGGGGAGTTGGATCCCCTCATCGGCCGGGATGACATCCTCGAGAGGACCATGCAGGTCCTCTGCCGCCGCGCCAAGAACAACCCCGTCCACGTCGGGGAAGCGGGGGTGGGCAAGACGGCCATCACCGAGGGCCTGGCCCAACTGATCGCCCAGGACAAGGTTCCCAAACCCCTGAAAAGCGCCAAGATCTATTCCCTGGACATGGGCGCCCTCATCGCGGGGACCCGGTTCCGCGGGGACTTCGAGGAACGGCTGAAAAAGGTGATTGCCGAACTCCAGAAGATCCAGAACGTCGTCCTGTTCATCGACGAGATCCATACCATCGTCGGCGCCGGCGCCGCCTCCGGGGGGGCGATGGATGCCTCGAACATCCTCAAGCCCGTGCTGGCCTCCGGGAAGATGAAGTGCATCGGCGCCACCACCTATGACGAGTACCGGAAATGCCTCGAAAAGGACCGGGCCCTGTCCCGGCGCTTTCAATCCATAGACATCCCGGAACCGTCAGTTGAGGATACGGTAAATATTCTCAAGGGTTTGAAGGACCATTACGAATCATATCACCAGGTAGCCTATACGGAAGAAGCCCTGCGGGCGGCCGCGGAACTTGCGGCCCGGCACATCAATGACCGCTACCTTCCCGACAAGGCCATCGACGTCATGGACGAAGCGGGGGCTAAAACCCGCCTGTACCGTGGGGAGGAAGAGGGAACCATCACCATCTCCCCGGGGGATGTGGAGCGTATCGTGGCCCGGATGGCCCGGATCCCAGAGAAATCCGTTTCCTCGTCGGAAGGGGCGCGCCTCCGCTTTCTCGATATGGAGCTGAAGACCCGGATCTTCGGCCAGGATCAGGCCATCGACCGGGTCGTCCAGGCCATCCGCCGCTCCCGGGCGGGCTTCGGGGATGTGAACAAGCCCGTGGCGTCCCTCCTGTTCGCCGGTCCTACCGGGGTGGGAAAGACGGAACTGGCCCGGCAACTTGCTCTGTCCATGGGCATTCCCCTGCACCGCTACGATATGTCGGAATATCAGGAAAAGCACAGTGTTTCCAGGCTGGTAGGCGCCCCGCCCGGCTATGTGGGCTTCGAGGAAGGGGGCCTCCTGACGGAGGCCATCCGGAAGACTCCCCATGCCGTCCTCCTCCTCGACGAGATCGAGAAGGCCCATCCGGATATCTTCAACACCCTCCTGCAGGTCATGGACTATGCCACGCTGACGGATAACAACGGCCGGAAGGCGGACTTCCGCAACGTCATCATCATCATGACGTCCAATGCCGGGGCCCGGGACATCGGCAGGGTGGAGATCGGCTTCGGGGAGCGGCGCATCAGCCGTAAGGCGGTAAGCGAAGCCATCAAGAAGATCTTCAGCCCCGAATTCCGCAACCGTATGGATGCCATGGTGACCTTCAACGGACTGACGCGGGCGGACGTGATCAGCATCGTGAAGAAACAGCTCCGGGAGTTCCAGCAGCAACTGGCGGAAAAGGGCGTCACCCTGGATGCGACCGACGCCGCGGTGGAGTGGCTGGCGGAAAAGGGCTATTCCGACGACTTCGGGGCCCGCCAGATCGCCCGGCTGATCCAGGAGGAGTTGAAGGACTTCTTCGTCACGGAGGTCCTTTTCGGCCGACTCACGGCCGGAGGACGGGTCCGCGTCGATGTGGCGGATGACAAGATCGATCTGGCGATCCTCGATGCCTGTATTCCGGCTCACTGAGCGGCTGCTGTTCCCCCCGCCCCGCCTCTCGGCGGACGGGGGCCTGCTGGCCGTCGGCGGCGATCTGACCCCGGCGCGGCTCCTGCTGGCCTATCGTCAGGGGATCTTCCCCTGGTTTTCCGAGGGGGAGCCCATCCTCTGGTGGTCCCCTGATCCCCGTTTCATTCTCTTTCCCGACCGTCTCCGGATCTCCCGGAGCATGAAGCGGATACTCGGAAAGGGAGTCTTTGCCGTCACTTTCGATACCGCCTTCGCGGACGTGGTGACGGCCTGCCGGGAGCAGCGGCGGCGCGGGGAGGGGACCTGGATCACCCCGGAGATGACGTCCGCCTATATTCGTCTCCACCGGATGGGGCTGGCCCATTCCGTGGAGGCCTGGCGGGAGGGGCGGCTCGCCGGCGGTCTCTACGGTGTCTCCCTGGGTAAGTGCTTTTTCGGGGAGTCCATGTTCAGCCGGGCCGCCAATGCGTCCAAGGCGGCCCTCGTCACCCTGGTGGGGAAACTGGCCGTCCGGGGTTTCCGGGTCATCGACTGCCAGGTCTATACGGAACATCTCCGCCGCCTGGGGGCGGATGGGATATCCCGGGAGGACTTTCTGGCGCTGCTGGACCGGAGCCTCGCCGCCCCGACCCTCCGTGGTTCCTGGCGCTTCCTCAACGAGGTCCCGGCGGTGACGCCGGGGAGGGGGGATGTTCCTTCCGCCGCCCTGCTTGCCGGCCGGCGCCGCCTGAACACCCCGTATTTTGTCCAAAACCCTCAATAAATCATTGTCATCATGAGAAAAAAATATTAAAGCTTCCGTAAAGACCATTTGGAGGAGGTGTGGGGATGAAGAAGAAGGAGATGGATTATTTTACCGCTCTGTACGAGGTGGCCAGAGCGATCAATGCCTCCCTCGAACCGGCGCGGGTCCTGGAAAAGATAGTCCGGTCGGTGGTCCAGGCCATGGACCTCAAGGCCGCCAGCATCAGACTCCTTGATGACCGGGAAAAGAAACTCGTCCTGGGCGGCGCTTACGGGCTCTCCGAGGATTACATCCACAAGGGACCGATCCTGGTCGAGGAAAGCGGGGTGGACAGGAAGGCCCTCCGGGGCAGGACGATCTATCTCCGGGACGCCCAGACGGACAAGGGCTTCCAGTACGGGGAGAAGGCCCGGGCGGAAGGCATCAAGTCGGTCCTGGTGATGCCGCTTATGGTGGAAAAAAAGGCCATCGGCGTCTTGCGGGGGTATAGCGACCGGATCAGGGAGTTCAACGAGAGGGAACTCCAGTTCCTGCAGGCGGTTTCCCATCTGAGCGCCATCGCCATCGAAAACGCCCGCCTTCATCAGCTCCTCCAGGTGCGCTGCGAACTGATGGCGGCCCACAAATACCGCATCGACGACAATTGAGGAGGTAAGAAGAATGATTCGCCTGGGTATCAACGGATTCGGAAGAATTGGACGGCAGGTCCTCAAGGCCGTCATGGAGCGGTATCCCCAGACCCTGCAAGTGGCAGCGGTAAACGACCTCTTCGACGTGGAGACCAACGCCCATCTGCTCAAATACGACACCAATTACGGCCGCTTTCCTGGAGACGTGACGGTGAAGAAGGACTGCTTCGTCATCAACGGCCAGCAGATAAGGAACTTCGCCTTCCGGGATCCCGCGGCCATACCCTGGGATGACGAGGGGGTGGACATCGTGGTGGAGAGTACGGGTCTTTTCCTTACCGGTCCCAAGGCGTCGGCACACCTCTCGGGCGGGGCGAAGAAGGTCCTCATCACTGCCCCCGCCAAGGAGGAGGACATCACTATCGTCATGGGGGTCAACCACAAACAGTATGTTCCCCAGAAGCACCACATCATCTCCAACGCCTCCTGCACCACCAACTGCCTCGCCCCGCCGGTGCTGGTGATCCACCAGGTCTTCGGGATCGAAAAGGGGATGATGACGACGGTCCATTCCTACACCAACGACCAGCGGATCCTCGATTTGCCCCACAAGGACCTGCGCCGGGCCCGGGCGGCGGCCCAGAACATCATCCCCACCACCACCGGGGCGGCCAAGGCCCTGGCCCTCGTCATTCCCGATCTGGCCGGACGCTTCGACGGCTATTCCCTCCGCGTGCCCACGCCCACGGTTTCCATCGTGGACTTCACGGCGGAGCTGAAGACTAAGACCACGACGGATTACCTCCGCAAGGTCCTCGTCATGGCGGCGCGGAAGTCCCTGAAGGGGGTCATGGCCTGCGAGGAGGAACGGCTCGTTTCCACGGACTTCCGGGGCAATGAACATTCCTCCGTAATCGATCTGGAGTTTACCGTGGTCCTCCGGGAAAACCTGGCCAAGGTCGTGGCCTGGTATGACAACGAGTGGGGCTATTCGTGCCGGGTCGCCGACCTGGCCAATTTTATCGTCCAGAAAGGCCTGTAGAAAGAGATGAAAGTCCACATCCTGGTAATCGACGACGACGAGGTGGCCTGTGAATTTCTCCAGGAGGCCCTGAGCCGCGAGGGTTATGAGGTGCGGTACTTCACGTCGGCGAAGGCCGCCCTGGCCAGCGATCTCAGCCGTTACGATCTCCTCATGTCGGATATCCGCATGCCCGGGATCGACGGACTGGAATTTCTGAAGCGGGTACGGGATCAGTGGCCGGAGTTGCCCGTGATCCTCATGACGGCTTACGGTTCCCTGGAGACGACGATGAACGCCCTGCGGCTGGGGGCGTGGGATTACATCAGCAAGCCCTTCTCCCCCGATGCCATCCGGGAGATGGTGAAGAAGGTCCTCGACGTCCGGGAATTGCGCCAGAAGCGCGGCGGGGGAGGACAGAAACTCAGGGAAGACCATCAGTTCATCGGGTCGTCGGCGACAATGGTGGACTTCTACAAGCAGGTGGCCCGGGTGGCCGACGCCGAGGCCAGCGTCCTTATCGAGGGGGAGAGCGGTACGGGAAAGGAACTTACGGCCCGATCCCTACACCAGTTGAGCATTCGCCGGGACAAGCCTTTCGTCGTCGTTCATTGCGGCGCCATTCCCGACACCCTTCTGGAGTCGGAGCTGTTCGGTTACGAAAAGGGCGCCTTTACCGGGGCCGACCACTCCCATGCCGGATTGATCGAGTCCGCCCAGGACGGCACCATCTTTCTCGATGAAATTACGGAGATGTCCACGGGACTCCAGGCAAAGCTGCTGCGCTTCATGCAGGACGGAGAGGTCCGGCGCCTGGGCGGCCACACGGTGCGCCATGTCTCCCTTCGGGTCCTGGCGGCGGCCAACCGGAACATCGACGAGGAGATAAAAAAAGGCACCTTCCGCTCCGATCTCCTCTACCGTTTCGTCGTCCGTCTCCACATCCCGCCCCTCCGGGAGCACAAGGAGGATCTGCCCCAACTCGTTGAGTCTCTGCTGAAAAAGCTTGGATCGTCTTCGGTGCGGATCTCCGATGAGGTCATGGAGCTTTTCCTCGCCTATGACTGGCCGGGTAATGTGCGGGAACTGCAGAACGTTCTCCAGCAGACGCTGCTCTTGTCCCCGTTCGGTTTGATTCTGCCGGAATATCTTCCCGAACGGTTCCAGCGGCGGAAGAAGACGGACATCCAGGGGTTGACGCCGCTGGAGGAGGCGGAACGGGAGCAGATCCGCCAATGCCTCCAACAGGTGACCTGGAATCAGACCCGGGCAGCCCAATCTCTGGGCATCGACCGCAAGACCCTCCGCACCAAGATCCAGCGCTATGGATTGATAAGGGGCGTCGATAACCACGTCTCCTGAAACCGCGTCCTGTCGCCGCGGCTTCCTTGTTTCGGATGCAGATTGGGAACTTCCCGTTTGCGGCGATCGGCGGGATCAGTCGCTTCATGCGCCTGCCGGGGCGATAGACGGGATTCTTACGGCCACCTCATTACGGATTACCCCGCCGTCTGATCGTACACGGGCAGGTAGAGGCTGGCCGTCGTTCCCACGCCGGGGCTGCTGGAGATCTCCAGGGCGCCGGAATGGATTTTCATGATGTCCTGGACGATGGCCAGCCCCAACCCGCGCAGCCGTTCTTCCACGTGGGTGCTGAAAAATGGTTCGTAGATTCTGGCCAGCAGCTCCGGGGGGATGCCCGGCCCGTTGTCGCCGATGGAAATGGCAATCCGTCTGTTCGGGGCGTCGAGAGAGGCGATGACGGTTATCGCGCCGTTTTCCCTTGCGGTTAGGGCCTCGGTGGCGTTTTGGATAAGGTTCATCAGGGCGGTCTGAATCCGGTAACGATCCACATGGAGCGGCGGCAGTCCTTCCGGGGCCTCAACCTTCAAGGCGATGTTCGCTTTTTGAATCAGGGGTTCCACCAGCGGCAGGGTTTCGTTGAGGAGTTCCTCCACCGTTGTGGCCTCGAAGTGGGGCTCCGGCGGCCGGGTGACCCGCCGGATGTTCTGAATGACCGCATGGAGGCGCTGGGTTTGCTGCACGATGAGCTCCAGCTTGCGGCTCACGTCAGGCGGCCAGCCGCCCCTTTCCAGGAGGAGCCTTGCCAGGCCGGCGATGGAATGCAGGGGCGTTCCCAGATCGTGGGCCAGGGTGGCGGTCAGATGACCCATGGCGGTGAGTCTCTGGAGCTGGTTGACCTGATTCTGCAACTCCACTACCTTGATCGTCTCCTCCTGGACGCGATTTTCCAGATGCTGGGTCAGCTCCCGGTTTCTTGCCAGGACCTGCTCGATCTCCGTGGCCATGTCATTGAAATGTGTGGCCAGATGCCCCAACTCATCCGGCCTTTTCAGGTCGATGCGGTGCCGGTAGTTTCCTTCCTGAAATTCGTCGATCGTCTTGATAATGGTCCGCAGCGACCGGCCGATCAGCCGGTCGTAACTGACGAGAAGGACAACGAAGATCACGCTCAGCAGGCCGACGCTGCTGTAAAGCAGCATCACCCGGGCCCGGTCCAGGATCTCCGTCCGTGTCTGGGAAAAACTTATCATCCCCACGAAATGGATGCTCCTGTCCTTTTCCGAGACATCGGGGTAGAGCAGCGCCAGGGCGGGGCCGCCTTCGGTATTGATGCTCAGATACTGGGGCTTCATCGTCTCGATGGCGCCGGCGATGGTGTTTTCCGGCCAGTCGTAGGCGATCCGGCCGGCCCCGGCGACGAATTCGACGACGCCTTTCTCGACGGTCAGCAAGTCGATACGGGCCAGACGGGGATCGGTCTGGACATGGTCCTTCAAGGTCGCATCGAGGATGGACAAACCGCGGCGGGTGGGAAAGTGTTCGTAATAGGTGCTTACGGTTTCGGCCAGCTCTTCCAGGCGTTGGGCCTGTTGTTCGGTAAGGAGATTGTCGAATACCTGCAATTGCACCCATCCCCAGGCGGCCATGGTCATGGCGATGGCCAGGACGGTTACGAGCATCAGGCGGGTGCGAATGTTCATGGCCGGGACTTTAACATAACTTCCCGGAGTTGCAAGAATTTTTTACCCCCCGGGAGACGGCGGCAAAATTCCTTCGTTCAGACCGGACGGTTACTTGGCCGCCGGGTAGGGCGGCGGGGACTTTATGCCTTTGGGAGGAGAGACGACCTTTTTTTTAGCGACCTTGCCGACCCTTTTGGCGATATGCTGATTGTCTTTCGTGATGTAGCTGACGCCGACTTCATCGCCCACGGCGATTCTGTCCTGGGATTTGGGAAGGAGGAAATCCATGGTTTCCACGGTGCCTTTGACATTCCGTTCGATTTTCAAGGCCGTCGGGGAGATCTCGATGACCTTTCCCGTGGCCCGCATGCGTGTTTCCCGGGGCGGAGCCTTCTTGGGTGCCGGTTTGATCGGGACGGTTTTCACCTGCGCCGTCTTGGCCGGACCGGGTTCGGGCTGGCCGACGGCCAGGGAGGTGGCAACGACGATGGAAAGAAGACTCAACAATATGGACAGCCGGCGTGTCAAGGGTAACTCCTGCTTTTTCATTAAGGTTACGCAAATATTATGCCAGTTCCGGGTGGCGGCCGGCGCGAGAGCATTCTAAGCTTATGAAAATAGTAGGCTATATCATGATGGACATCTAACGGAGTTTTTTCCCACTGTCGGAGGGGAAGGTGAATTAATCCCCATGAATTGAGGAATTTTGCATCATGCCCTTGACCGCCGGTGAGCTTTCATGTTAGCCCTCGGTGCCTGTAGGGTTGTGATTCCTTTCCCCCCGCGCCGCCTGGAGAGGCGAGGGGGCGAAATTCCGAAGGGATGAGCGGTTTGGCTGGTTGCAACCGCATCCCGACGGCGGCCGCATTCATCGTCCGCTCTGCCTGCCAAAGGGGGCGGCCGATTCTTCGAGATTCGGCGGTTTTACCCCGGCAAAGATCCGAGGAGGGTGCTTGGAGAGAAAATCATTCAAATACTATGACATGATCATGGCCCTGTTCGTTACGGTCCTGATCATGAGCAACATCCTTTCCTCAGCCAAGATCGTGGACTGGGGCATCTCCCTGTTCGGGCTCCCGTTGGCTTTCGATGCCGGAACGATCCTGTTCCCCGTGAGCTATATCTTTGGCGACATCCTTACGGAGGTTTACGGCTACCGGCGCTCCCGGCGGGTGATCTGGATGGGTTTTTCCTGCCTCATCCTTTCGAGCCTGCTTTTGTACTTCGTCAAACTCATGCCCGGGGAGGGGATTTGGGAGAAAACGGCCGGGCAGGCGGCTTACGATGCGGTTTTGTCCGGCATGACCACCGGAGGGATCGTGGCGGCCAGCCTTCTGGGGTACTGGCTGGGAGAGTTTTCCAATTCCTATGTCCTGGCGAAGATGAAGGTCCTCACCGGGGGGCGCTGGCTCTGGGCCCGCACCGTGGGCAGCACCCTGGTCGGCGAGGGGATCGACACCCTGGCGTTCGTTTCCGTGGCGGTTGTCTGCGGCGTTTTTCCCGCCGCCCTTTTCGTGACCCTGGCGGTGACCAATTATATCTTCAAGGTCGGCGTCGAGGTGATCATGACCCCGGCGACCTACGCCGCCGTCGGGGCCCTCAAAAAGGCGGAGCAGGAGGACTTCTACGATTACCGGACCAACTTCAATCCCTTCTCCCGCGGTTCGAATATCTATTCCTGAATGAATTGAAATGTTTATCCAACACCCACGAATGATGAAAAATGCTTAGGGGAGATCGTGCGGATGTATTTTCATGCTAACTTTTCTCTTTGCCCGCTCATCCTGGTCTTGATATTGCTCTTCCCCGCTCCCGGCGCCGGGGCCGACCGCGATTTGCCGACCAAGGAGGTACTGGAGCAGGCCACAGTCAAATATCAAACCGATTATGTCATCGAGGCGCCCCTGGAAATCTGGGACAAGGTTTTGGCCCACCCGCTGCTCATGGCCAGGCTGTGGAATGTCTATAATTTTCAGCCGGCCTACGAGGTGAAGGATCAAAAGGAGGGGGTTCTGGTCATCGATCCATCCGGCATCAGAGGAACGCTGGTTATGACCGAATCCCGGCCGGACGGCCGCGGCTTCTACGGCCGGGGATCCGTCGATCACTGGGCCATTCCGTCCTTTATCAGCGCCGAGGGGGTATTTCGTTTTCGCTACGCCGGTGACGGCCGGCGGGTGCGGGGGACCTTCGAGGCCTTCATGAAGGGGGACAACAAGACCACCGATTTCCTGATGAAGCTGGTCCGGGGGAAGGTGAAAAACCTGCTGCACCGCCGGTTTACCAATAACCTGAACGATATGAAAAAGATTATTGCCGATATCGTCCAAAATCCCGATCAGATCCGCGGCCGCCTCACCGGCGCGGCCCTCAAGGAGTTCAACGGCGCCTTTTGACCCCGGTATTTTGTTTTCCTTCTTGGTCTCCTGTCGCAGCCGTTCTTGACGGGAGGGGCAAAAAGGGATAATTTCTGGGTAAATACGGCAGGACAGGGGGGATAGCCGTTCCCGCCGTGATGGGAAAGGGGATGATTCACCGGTGACGGCTCGGAAGGAAGCAGCGGAAAGGGTGATCGTCGTCGGCTCCGGTGCGGCGGGGATGATGGCGGCGGGCCGGGCTGCCGAGGCCGGGGCCCGGGTACTCCTCTTGGAGAAAACGGAGCGTCCCGGCAACAAGATCCTCGTGAGCGGCAAGACGCGCTGCAACCTCACCAATAACCGGGAGCTTCCGGAATTCATTCCCATGTATGGAGCTGCCGGCTCATTCCTCCGTGCGGCCTTTCACCGCTTTTTCCGGGAAGACCTCCTGGCCCTGTTATGCCGCTATGGGGTAGAGACCAAGACCGAGCGGGGCGGACGGATCTTTCCCGTTTCCGATCGGGCCGCCGATGTGGTCGAGGCCTTCCGGCGTTATCTGGCGGAGTGCGGGGTGGAGCTTGTGACCCGGCAGCGGGTCCTCTCCCTGGTCCGGCGGGAGGGAAAGGTGGCCGGGGTAATGACGGCGGGAGGTCTCCTGCCCGCCGCCGCGGTAATAGTCGCTGCCGGCGGCGCCACCTGGCCGGCAACGGGGTCCACCGGCGACGGCTACGAACTGGCCCGCGGCGTCGGGCACCGGATCGAAAAGCTCCGGCCCGCCCTGGTGCCCCTCGTCGTACGGGAGACCGCCCTGGCGAAGTCCCTGCAGGGGGTCAGCCTGCGCAACATCCGGCTTACGGCCTTCCGGGGGCTTCCCCGGGATTTCGATCCGGCCTTCATTCCCGACCGGGACGTCGGCCGGGGAACAGGAGGGAGAAAGGTCCGGAGTCCTGTCATCGAGAGCCGCCAAGGGGAGATGATGATGACCCATTTCGGTATCGGTGGTCCGGTGACATTACTGATCAGCCTGGCCGTCGTTACGGCCCTGGAGGAAGGACCGGTGAGCGTCGCTCTCGATCTCAAGCCGGCCCTGGATTACCGGCAGCTCCGGGCGCGCCTCCAGAGGGATCTTGATGCCCATGGGAAGCGGCAGTGCCTGGGGATTCTCGCCGGCCTCCTGCCCCGTAAATTTGTGACGCCCCTGGCCGCCCAGGCGGGGATCCCCCCGGACAAGCCGGCCCACCAGGTTACGGCGGCGGAACGGGACCGCCTGGTGACGGTCCTTAAATCCCTGTGCTTCGAGATCACCGGCTCCCTTCCCATGTCAACGGCCATTGTCACCGCGGGAGGGATTTCCCTGCGGGAGGTGGATCCCCGGACCATGGCCTCGCTCCTGGCGCCGGGTCTGTATTTCTGCGGAGAAGTTCTGGACGTCGATGCCGACACCGGGGGCTTCAACCTCCAGGCCGCCTTTTCAACGGGCTGGGTGGCCGGGGAAGCCGCCGCCGCTTACGCCGCCCGCCGGCACGGACATGATTCGCCAAATCCTGACCTCTTTTTGTCTTGACAGCGGGGAAGGCGTTAATCTACTCATCAGGCCGGAGGTGCCTTGAAGATGATGGAGGCGGAAGAAGGATCGATGCGCCTGGGCATCGTCGCAGCCTTGGGCGCCGAGGCCCGCATCCTCTCCCCGCAGGGGGCGCCGGTGCGAACCGTGGTTCCTTTCCGTACCGACGGACTGCTGATTCTGTCGGGCATCGGTCCGCGGCGCGCCGCCACCGCCGCCCGCAAACTGATCGATCTCGGCGCCGGGGCGCTTCTGAGCTGGGGGATCGCGGCGGGACTGGCGGCGGACCTCGCTGCCGGCTGCCTTGTCGTCCCGGAGACGGTTGTCGATGACAACGGCGGAACCTTCGCAACCGACCACGCCTGGCGAAGACGGGTAACCGGACGCCTTGGCGCCTTCCTGACCGTGAGCAACGGCATGCTGGTCCAGGGACACGCCGTGCTGGTGAAACGACAGGACAAGATCGCCCTGGCGGCCGCCACCGGCGCGGTGGCCATGGACATGGAAAGCGGCGCTGTGGCGGCGGTGGCCCGCGAGGCGGGGGTCCCTTTTCTTGCCGTCCGGGCCATATCCGATCCCGTGGGGATGAGCGTTCCTCCCGGAGCCCTAACGGCCGTCGATAGATACGGGCGCGTGCGATCCCTGCGGATGTTCCTCCGTCTGGCCCGTCATCCGGGGGAAGTCATGGGTATAGTCGCTCTGGGTTGGAGCTTCCGCGCCGCCTGCCGCACGTTGCGGGTGGCGGGCGGGGACGCGAGCGTCTTTTCCCCGGCGGGCTGAGCAGCTTCCGCGTATGAGGAACGAGGAATTATGAAAACCCTGATCACGGGGGCTACGGGTTTTATCGGTGGTGCGGTGCTGCGGAAACTGGCGGCGGCGGGGCACGACGTGCGGGTCCTGGTCCGTCCGGGCGGCGATCGGCGGAACCTGTCGGGACTGGCGGTGGAAACCGCGGTCGGGGATCTGCGGGACCTCCCTTCGCTGGAGCGGGCGCTGCGGGGTTGCCGTCTCCTGTTCCATGTGGCGGCGGATTACCGCCTCTGGGTCCCCCGGCCGGCTGAGCTTTACGAGACGAATGTCGCCGGGAGCCGGAACATCGTCATGGCGGCCGCCGCGGCCGGTGTGGAGCGGATAGTTTACACCAGCAGCGTGGCCGTCCTGGGCCTGAATCCCGACGGCCGTCCCGCCGACGAGGAAACCCCTGTGGCCGCCGCGCATATGATCGGTCATTACAAACGCTCGAAATTTCTTGCCGAGGCCGAAGTCCGGAAGCTCGTCGCCGAACGGGGGGCGCCGGTGGTAATCGTCAATCCCTCCACGCCGGTAGGACCGGGGGACGTGAAGCCGACGCCCACCGGCCGGATCATCGTGGACGCCGTTTCCGGGCGGATGCCCGCCTATGTGGACACGGGGCTCAATTTCGTCCATGTGGACGACGTGGCGGCGGGACACCTTCTCGCCCTGGAACGGGGCCGGATCGGCGAGCGCTATATCCTGGGCGGCGTCAACATGACCCTGAAGGAGGCCCTGGACGAGATCGCCGCGCTGGCGGGCTGCAGACCGCCCCGGATACGTCTGCCCCACGGCCTGGTCCTGGCCCTGGCCGCGATATCCGAAGCCTTCTCCCTCGTCACCCGCACCGAACCCCGGGTCAACCTCACGGGCGTGCGGCTGGCCCGTAAGAAGATGTATTTTTCCACTGCGAAGGCCCGGCGCGAACTTGGCTATACGATCCGGCCGGTCCGGGAGGCCTTCCGCGACGCCATTGCGTGGTTCCGGGAACAGGGGCTCCTCCCGTGATTGTTCCGGGTACCGCCGAGGTATCTTTGCGGCCCGGGCCGGTATCCCGGGCGTTCTGGTCAGGGAAGGATTTCGGGTCGCACCCGGAAGGAAGGCCGGGGGGCGCTTTTTGAAGGGCCTCCGACCGGTATGACGGATTATGGACATCTCTGCCCTCCAAGCACTCCTCTTGATTCCGGTGATCGCGGGATCCGTCTATGAGGTCATCCGCCTCGTGATCGTAAAGAGATTTCTGGCCGGACGTGGCGGCCGGGACGGGGAACCGCCGGGAGGCTGGCCTCCCGTTACTATCCTCAAACCGCTCTGTGGCCTCGACAAGGGACTGGCGGAGAATATACGCAGTGCCTGCCGGCAGGATTATCCCCGGTATCAGGTGGTCCTTGCGGTCCAGGACCGGGATGATCCGGCGGTGCCGGTGATGGAGTCGATCCGGCGGGAATTCCCCGACCGGGTAGATCTGGCGCTGGAGAACGTCACCGTGGGGCTCAACGGCAAGATAAACAATCTGGCCGGGGCGCTGCGCCACGCCCGGCATGACATCCTGGTGATCAGCGACAGCGACGTCCGCCTGCCCGAAGATTATCTCCGGCGCATCGTCGCCCCCCTCGCGGGTCCGGACGGTGGGAATGTAGGCTATGTCTGCACCCTTTACCGGGCCGCCGGCGCCGGGACCTGGTATGAAAAGCTGAGTCTCCTCACCTACAACGCCGATTTCGTCCCCGACATCATTTTCGCCTATGTCACCAAGGCGGCGAAATTCTGCATCGGCGCCTCCGTGGCGCTGCGGCGCCGCGATCTTGAGGACGTGGGGGGATTTGCCTCCCTGGGGGGCTATCTCACCGAGGATTACGAAATGGGGCGGCGCCTCCTGGCCGGGGGCAGAAGGATGGTTCTGCTGCCCCGTGACGTGGAGATCAACGTGGATCTGCCGAGCCCGGCCCGGTGGTGGTCGGGCCAGGTCTGCTGGGACCTGAAGACCAGATCCGCCCAGCCCGCGGGTTTTTTTGCCACGATCCTGACCCGGGCCGTTCCCTTTGCCGCCCTCTTTGCCGCCCTGCGTCTTGCCGACGTGGTGGGACTGACGGTTCTCCTTGCCGTCATTGTGATCCGCCTGGGGTCCGCGGCCGTCCTCCTGGGGGCATTGCAGGATCGGGAGGGACGGCGCGCCCTGTGGCTCCTCCCGGTTCGCGATGTGGCGGGGATTTTTTCCTGGGCGTCGGCACTGGTCAGCAGGACCGTCGCCTGGCGCGGCGCCCGATATGTACTGGACCGGCACGGGCGGCTCGCCGGATTAAAATGATTGCGGCACCGCCCCGGAGGCGGTTAGACGGCCGCTTTTGAGGCAGGTTGATCATGAAGGCGCTTATTATCACCGCGGACGATTTCGGTTTTTCTCCGGCGGTAAACGAAGCGGTGGAGGAGGCTCATCGGCGGGGGGTCCTGGGAACGGCGAGCCTCATGGTGGGGGCGCCGGCCGCCCGGGACGCCGTGGCCCGGGCGGCCCGGCTTCCGGGTCTGAAGGTGGGTCTCCATATCGTGGTCGCGGGAGCGCCGCCCGTTCTATCCCCATCGGAAATTCCCGCTCTTATCGATTCCGGGGGGAAACTCTCCTCCCGCCTCTTCCGGGCGGGGGTGAATTTCTATTTCCGCCCGGCCGTCCGGGCGCAGCTTGCCCGGGAGATCCACGCCCAGTTCGAGCTGTTTCGGGGGTACGGCCTGGGACTCGATCACGTCAATTGCCACAAGCACCTCCACCTCCACCCCACGGTCTTTGCCCTGATCGTCGAGATCGGCGCCGCCTACGGTCTGAAGGCCGTCCGTTTGCCCTATGAGCCCATTTCCGGCGCCGCCCCGGATCTCCTCGGGAAGGGTGGCGCCGGACAACTGGCGGCCTCGCTGTTTCTCCTGCCCTGGACCGAGCTCCTGAAGAGGAAGATCCGGGCGGCGGGGCTGCAGGCCAACGACTTCATCTTCGGGATGAGGGATTCCGGCCGGATGGAGTCGGCGCGGGTCCTGCGGCTGCTGCCCCGGCTCCCCGCCGGGGTTACGGAGATGTATTTCCATCCCGCCGCCCACGGTTGTCCCGAGCTGAGCGCCGAGGCCCCCGGCGCCCGCCATGAAGGGGAGTTCGCTGCCCTGACGGATCCGGAGTTCCGCAGGGCCCTGGACGATCTGCGCATCCGGCGGATCAGCTTTTCCGATCTTCCCTTGCCCATCGGCTCATGACGGCCTGATCGAGGCCGGGGTCAGGAGTTCTCCTTCAGATTGCGGATGTTCCTCCTGCTCTGGGAGCGAAAACCGAGAAACTCCCTCCCTTCCTTCACGATCCGGCGCCGGTCGTCGCGGTTCCCCATCGCCCCGCGGAGGATCCGGAAGATGACGCGGGGCCGGTAGTAATAACGCCGGTAAAAATCCTGCACCGCGGCCACGATCTCGTCGCGGCTCAGGTCCGGATACCGGATTACCGGGAGCTGGCGGCCCAGGGCGTCGGCCATCTCCGCGGCCACGAGGTAGCCGTTGGCCACAAGGTAGTCGTAGAACCTGGTGCCGGGGAAGGGGTGGGATATGGAGACCTGGATGGTATCGGGGTCGAGTTCGATGGCGAACCGGATGGTCCTGGCGATGGTCTCCCGCGTCTCGCCCGGATGGCCGATCTGGAAGTCGCCATGGACCTGGAGGCCCAGCCGCCGGCAGTTTTTCATCAGTTCCCGGGCCTGTTCGACCGTCGCGCCTTTTCTGATGTTTTTCAGGATCACCGGGTCGCCGGATTCGAATCCCACTACCAGGAGACGGCATCCGGCGTTTTTCATTTCCTTGAGGATCTCGTAGTCCGTATTGACCCGGGCATTGCACGACCAGGTGAAATCCAGCGGTTTGAAGACCCGGCAGAATTCCATGATCCGCTGCCGGTTCCAGGTGAAGGTGTCATCGTCGAAAAAGATTTCCCGGGCCGCCGGAAAATGGTGGAAGGCCTGTTTCAATTCCGCCGCGACGTTGCCCGGGGAGCGGGTCCTGATCCGGTGCCCGCTCATCGTTTGCGGCCAGAGACAGAAGGTGCACTGGGCCGGGCAGCCCCGGGAGGTGTAGAAGGAGACATAGGGGTACTTGATGAAGGGGATGTCGTATTTCCGGAAATCGAGATCCCGTCGGTAGATGTCCACGGCAAACGGCAGGGCGTCCAGGTCCTCCAGGAACGGGCGGTCGGGATTGTGGATGATCCGGTCCCCCTGGCGGTAGCTGACCCCGGCTATTTCCGCCCGCGGCTTCCCCCGGGCGAATTCGGCCACGGCATGGTCGAACTCCTTCCGGACGACAAAGTCGACGGCGGTCCCGGCCCGGAGGCTCTGCTCCGGCAGGACCGTCACATGGGGGCCGACCATGGCGATTTGCAACGCCGGGTTGGCGGCCTTCATGAGCTCCGCCATCCGGACATCGTTGGCGAATCCCGCGGTGCTGGTAAAAATTACGACAAAGGCGAAGTCGGCGGCGATCCGCACCGTCTCCTCGGGGGAAATGCCGTGGGCCGGGGCATCGACCAGGCGGCTGTCCTCGATCAGGCCGGCCGGGTAAGCGAGCCAGGTCGGATACCAGAAGGCGGTTATCTCCCGGGTGGCCTGATACCGGGCGCCGGCGCCGCCGTCAAAACCGGCGAACGAGGGGGGATTGAGTAAGAGTGTTTTCATCCACTGTCTCCAGAAAAGTTTTGATCGGCGGTCCTTTCCGGGGATGAATCGACGTCCCTGCGCCCCATGAACTCCAGGACGGCGGGCAGAAGAATCACCGCGGCGGCCAGGACGGCCAGACTGCCGATCACCGTGAGCATACCCAGGCTGAAAATCCCCCGATGGGACGAGATCATCAGACTGCCGAAACCGAAGGTGGTGGTAAGGCCCGCCAGGACCACCCCCCAGCCCGTGGCGGCGGGGAGCACCGCCGTCTTTTCCCCGCCCTGTCTCCCCTGCCGCCACCGGTGTACGATGATGATTCCGTACTCGACCCCAGCCCCGGTGATGAGGGGCAGGAAGATGCCGTTGGCCAGGTTGAGATCGATCCCGAGGGGGTGCATGAGGCCGAAGGTCCAGACCGTGCCTGCCAGCAGGGGGGACAGGGCGAGCAGGGCGGCTTTGAACTCCCGCATCATGGCCAGCAGGAAGAGGAACATGAAGAGGATGGAGAGCAGGGCGGCTAAAATCGTACTGTCCCGAAACTCCCGGGTGAAGATGCTCAGCGTCACCGGATCCCCGGCGACCTCGGGGTCCACGGTGCGGAGTTCCCGGACGAAACGTTCCAGAAACCGGGGCTCCCAGGCGTCGCCCTCGGGGAAGATCTTGAGGAGGAATCTCCCGTCCGGGGAGACGAAGCGTTCCCGGAGGGCCGGCGGCAGCTCCGCAACGGTAAGCGGTCCCGCCTGTACGTTGACTTGCAGAAGGTTTAGCTTGTCGGCCAGATCGGCGTGGAGGTCGCCTTCGAATCTGGAAAGGTCTCGGTGGATATTCCCGGCGGGCGCCTGCTCCAACACCCGGCGAATCTCATCGATGAGACCCCTTGCCTTCGCCATCTGCCCCCGGAGTTTTTTGTCCGCTTCCTGAGTGTCGGACATCTTGAAGCGGATCCTTCCCAGGATTTCCGTGAGGGTGGCGATTTCCACTTTCCGCTCGGGAGGGGCGGCGATTTCGACCCCCTTCAGGACCGGCCGCATCTTGTCGAGGAGTCGCCGCTTCGCCTCCTGATTGCGAGGAAGGATATTATCGATGCTCTCCACCCGGGCCACCGTGGGCAGGGACTCCAGGGCGCCGCTGATGGCCCTTAGCTCCCCGAGGGAGGGGGCGAGCATTTCGCCGAAGATGCTGGACAGACCCGAGCCGGCGAGGAGCCTGTGCTCCCAGATCACCGATTCCACCCGCGGCGACTGGAGATGGAGCATGTTCAAATCGAACCGGACCGCGGCGGCCTGCCATGCGGACAGGGCCAGCGCCACGGCGCTGCCGGCGAGGATGAAGGCGGTGCGCCGTCCGGTCAACGGGAGCAGGGGCTTGGTTTGCGGGGCGCGGACGGTGCGCCAGCGCCCGCGGAACGGCTTGTCGAAGACCATGAGCAGGGTGGGCAGGACGGTGAGGGTGCCGAGGGTCATGACCAGCATGCCCAGCCCGCAGATGACGCCCAGCTCCACCAGCCCCTTGAAGCCCGTCAGGGTCAGGGGCAGAAAGGAGAGGGCCAGGCTCGCTCCCGCCAGGAGGATCCCCGGGCCGATCCGCTCCATGGTTTCCCGGAGCAGTTCCTCTTTCGAGGAGAAAAGTGCCGATTGTTCGGCCTCCTGGTAGCGGGCGAACCAGTGGGCGCCGTTGTCGATCCCGAGACCGAGGATGAGGGGTGCGAAGGTGATGGACAGGATGTTGAGATGGCCGACGACGAGGGTGGTCAGACCGAAGCACCACGTCAGGGCGATGATCAGGGTGATCATTTCGAACACCGGTCGGCGGATGCTCCGGCGGAAAATGATGAACAGGACCGTCAGGCCGGCCAGGGAAATGAGCGTGGCAAGTTCCATGTCGGTCATGGCGGCGCTCATCTGATCGGCGTTCAGGGCCTCGGGACCGGTGACCCCGGCCATGATGTCCGGGAATTCCGCCCGGACCTCCGCCACCGCCTCCCGGAGGGACGCCAGGGAGCGCTTCGTGCCGGTGAAGTCGTTCGCGAGGCGAACCGGGGTTACGAAGGCAAGGAGGCAGCGTTTGTCCGCGGTCCAGAAATAACCTTCCCGGGTGGTGTCCCCGGCGACCCGTTCGGAGAGCAGTGCCTCCCAGGGGGAGTTGAAGGGGCCCTGACCTGTTAGGGACCTTTTCATTTCCTCCAGCATCCGGATCAGGAAAGCCGGATCGAGGGGTTCGCCTTCCTCCGGATTATCCGCCAGGAATCCCGTGAACAGCTCGTCCACTACCCGGCTGGACAGCTCGTAATTGAGCTGGGCAAAGAAATTTTCCAGGGTGGGCAGGCGGGAGATCTCTCGCAGAAAGCGTTTGTTTTCCGCAAGCTTCTCGAAGAGGCGCCGCAGGTCTTTTTCCTCGAGATACAGAAGCAGCCAGGGTTTCAGCACCTCCGGATCGATGCGGTAAAAAACCTGGGCGAAGTTACGCCGGTCCGCTTCGAGACGGGGGGCCAGGCGACGAAGAAAATCCAGTGCCCGTGCCTCGGGACCCTCGATGACCACGATGAAAGAATCCAGTTGTTCGAAATCGTGAAACTGCTTGGCGATTTGGATCAGTTTCTCCCGGGGGGAGATCAGGTCGGATTGGCCGGCCTGGATGCCCAGGTTGTTCGCCGTGTAGAGCACCGCCAGAACCGACATCGCCGCGACGAACAGGAGGACCGGCCAGGGATGCTTGATCTGGAAGGCCACCAGTTTGCCCAGCGCCGATTTATGAACATTAATCGGCTTCGCTGATTTAAAGAACCTCTTGATATTCACCAGGTTTTCGTCCCCGTAACATATTCCAGTTCGGCCCGGGACAGGTTGTAGCGGTACAGGGATTCAATATATTTACCCTGGTTGCGGCCGTACATGTCGATCGCCCGGAGCATGTTGTCCGCGCTCCCGACGCCCATATCGAAGTCCGTCATGGCGGTCAGCACCCACTTCCGTGACGCCGTGGCCGATTCCCGGTAGGAATTGACGGAGACGAGGGCCTCCAGGCAATCCTGGTAAACCTTGGTCACCTGGATGGGAATGTTCATTTCCGCCACGGCCTTCGTGTTGACCAGGCGCTGGTATTCAGCTTTCGCCTTATCCACTTTGGCCCTGCTGATTCCGAAGTCGATATTCCACTTGGCGCCGGCCACCACGCCGCCGTATGAATGATTCAGCTCGTCGGGGAGGTATTGGCTGTTCAGCCGGTCGCGCCCCGGGGCGCCGGCAAAGGAGCCCACGGCGGCGGCAAAGAACGAGGGGTACAGGTCGCTTTCCGCGCCTTTGACCAGGTATTCCTTGGCGGCCAGGGCCTCGGCAAGCTGTTTGAATTCCGGGCGGTTCGCCCTGGCGGCCTGGATGAAATCGGCCAGGTCCGTCAGTTTTTCCGGAGACACCGGGAGGCTTTTGTCCGCCGCCGTGAATTCTTCGCCGGGCGCCATGCGCAACATGGCCTTCAGGGCCAGATAGGAGGTCTTCATGCCCTTTTCGGCTTCGGAACGGAAGCGTACCGCTTCGGAACGATAGGCTTCCACCTGGTAGAGATCGCTTTCCTTGACCGTAGTGGACTCCAGTTCCAGGAGCTTGCGGATCCGCTGGGCCGCCGAGGTGAAGAAATCCATCGACTCGTCGGCGTAGCTAAGCCCGGAACTCGCCAGCACCAACCCGTAGTAGAGTTGTTTGACCCGGAGGACGATCTGTCCCTTTTTGTCCGTGACGGCATGCTCCCTGGCCTTGACTCCCCTAACCGCCGCCTCTTTGCGGTTGGATATCTTGCCGAAGGTATAAAGGGGCTGGGTGGCCGTAATATCGAATTTGCCGAAGATGCCGATGCTCGAAAAACTGAGCCCCGGAGAGGGATCGGTTATCCTCCCGTTCACCACCAACGGCTCCTTGGCGTCCCGCATCGGTCCGGCCACCGCGATGGCCTCGATTTGGGGATAGTAGGCCGCCTCGGCCTGTTGGAGATCGCTGCGGGCCGTTAGGACCTCGCTTTGCACCTCCTCGATTTCCGGGTTTTGTGCTATCGTTAGGGCGACGATCTGCTCCAGGTTCATGACCTTCGGACGGATCTGTTCCCGGCACAGGGCGCCCCGGGGCAGCATCACCTCCATGCACAGGATGATCGCCGTGATGAGCAGCAGATATTTGGCATTGGTCATGACCGCCCTCCGCTTCGAAATAGATTGCATCCGACCTTTCATCCCTCCCCGGTAGGAACGGCTTTTATCCGGCTGTCCGGCATGATGGCCCAATAAACTCCCAGACCGGCCACTCCCCAGAAGATCTGCTCCAGCCGCAGGGCGATCCCATAGGTCAGGCCCAGGGCCGTGGTGAATCCCAGGACGCTGAAGACCATCACGCGGATACTCTCCTGGAGGCCGATTTCCAGGGGGATGAAAAAGACCAGGAGGTCGAGCCAGGTGGCCAGCAACCACACCGCCGCCGCCGTCGTAAAGTTGTCGTTGGTGAACAGGCTGAGGAAATACCATGTTTTTAACATGCTGACAACGAAACCGGATAGGTGCCAGCCGATGGACGCCCAGAGCCCCCGGGGATTGTCACGGTAAAACTTCCGGAGATCCTGATCGATTTCAGTTATGTACGCTGCTGCCCGCTTCAGGCTGTCGAGTCTCATGCGGGTCGCGAGCCACCGGAGCGCCGCACCGAGTTTTCCCTGGTACTGAACGATCAGAAACCCCGCCAGTCCTGCGCCCAGAAAAAGATTTCCCGCCAGGAGCGCCCAGTAACCGTATGCCGGCAGCGAGATTTGCCGGATGACGATCAACGAGCCGATGAGGGCCGTGACGAACTGGGAGAGGGCGTAGGACAACTTGTTGATTATGACTCCCGTTGCCGCACCCGGTCCCTGGTGCTCCGCGGCAAGCAGCATGCCCTTCACAACTTCGCCGCCCACCGTCGCCGTCGGGGTGAAGTAGTTAATGGCGCCGCCGGCCAGATCGATATTGTACAGGCGGAAAAAAGGCAGGGACGAGTGGGGATGGGTCAGGCACTGCCGCCAGGCGGCGGTGTGGAATATTTTAACGATCCCTTCCATGAGGATGAAGGGGACGAGTCCCCAGCCCAAAAGATAAAAATCGTGCCAGAGCGCCGCCGGACCGATTTTCCAGATCAGAAACATCAGGATGGCGATGCCGAGGATCAGGGCGGTGAGATGGAATTTCTTCATGCCGGAATTCAAGGGACGATCACTTTTCCATGGCCTGCCGCTGGAGGCGCATCTTGTCGAGGAGGACCCGGAAGGAATCCCGCTGGATGACCCGGGCGAAGGAACGCCGGTAGTTTTCCGTGATGCTGATCCCGTCGATCTTCACGTCCTGGACGAGCCATTTGCCTTCCACGGGCGCCAGGGAATATTCCACCGGGATCTCCTCGCTCATCCGGACAATCCGGGTCTTGATCTGGCTCCGGTTTGGCGCCGCCTCTTCGCTATCGTAGATGATCCGTTCCCGCTTCAGGAAATCCAGGACGAGCTTCGTGTAGGAATCCTGGAACAGGTCCTGGAAGAGGGCAAGGAAGGACGCCCGCTGGGATGCGTCGAGTCCGTCCCCGTATTTTCCCAATGCCTGTCGCGCCATGCCGTCGAAATGGAAATTCCGGGCGATGACCGCCTTTATCGCCCGCCGCCGTTCATCACGGTGCCTCCGGTCCTGAAGCCGGGGATCAGTCTGGATGGCCAGCACCTGATCGAGCATGTCCCGGACCGCATCGCCGCCCGTTGCCGCCCCTGGGTCCCGGGCGCTTCCCGGGGCCGCCGGGGTGAGGAGAGCCGCCAGGAGGAGCAGGCATACTATGGTCGAAATCCAACGCATGTTATGGTTCATATCTATTTTATTTTCGCCTTTATTTCGCTGATCTGAAGGCGTAGCCGGCGAAGCTGATCGATGTTCATAAATCAGCGAAGCTGGTTAATGTCCAAGAATCGGGACCTTCAAGGCAGTGGTGGTGCGCCGCGTGGTCCCGCTGCGTGTGTTCGGGCTGCGGGGAGGTCATGGGTAATCCAGGCAAATAATCCGGCGAGGAGAAAATCGCTGCGTTGCGTCATATTGCAGACCATGATGATGGACCGCAAAGTCCGGCGGGAGATCTTTACCTCGACGCCGCTGCGGAACCCCTTTTTCCTGTTTATGTTGCGCAGGGTGAAAACGGCCATACCGATGGCCCACAGACAGAATCTCCTGATTCCCGCTTCTTCCGGGGGGATCAGGAGGGTGTAGCTTAGGGCGTTTTGCAGGTGCCCCCTGGTGATGCCGATCATCTCGGCGATCCCCCGGGCGAAGGCCTCCCCGCCGTTGCCCGGTGTCAGCCTGTCCAGATCGCACCCCGCCCCGGCAAATACGGAACGGGGCAGCCAGCAGGTTCCCTGGCGCTGATCTTCCCAAAGATCCTTGATGATATTGGTCATCTGCAGCCCCTGTCCGAACGAGGCGGCCCGGGCCAGGAGTTCCCGGCGCCGACCGGCGATGGCGGGGGCGTGGTCGCAGAACAGTTCCGTGAGCATTTCCCCTACCACTCCCGCCACGAAATAGCAGTAGCGGTTCATGGCTTCCAGATCTTCGAGTCCCCCCGGTTTCTTGAGCCGCTGGAACTCCAGCATGCCCCGGGCCATGACGGCGCCGCATTTTCTTATCGCCTGCCGCTGCGGGGGGGTCAGGCTGAAGGTCCCCCCGATGATCACCGGGGTGTTTTTGACCAGATCCCTCTCCGCCTCCGGGACGCCGTCCGATAGTCGCTCCGTCAGGTTCGCCGCGAAGGGGGCGGCCGGGGCCTCGGCATTAAGGACTTGCACGAATTCTTTGAAGAAGCGTGCCTTGACATCCAAAGGCAGGGCCTCGTCGTCCTCGATGGTGTCGATGATCCGGCAGATCAGATAGGCATTGGTAACCACCCGGCCAAGATCGACGGGCAGTTCGGGTATCGTCAGGGCAAAAGATCTGGACACCTTCTTGAGGGCTTCAAACTCGAAGTCCACATCGGGACGGCAATTATCCGCAACATGCATGTTTCCTGATTCTCCCCGCTCCCTGGCAATCACTCCCGGTGCATCGGTTTCGTAGTGATCGGAAAAACTCATTCGCCTTCCGTTAGCTTGCATATCTTGCCGGCCAATTTCAAGCCCATTAATTATCCGGGCGGCTTAAGATAACCGGCCAGGGCCTGGACGGGGTGGGTCATCATATCCATGACCGCCGTCCCTTCAAAGCCGCTGTGAAGCATACAGTGTTCACATTGGGGATTATTGCCGGGACCGTAACGTTCCCAGGCCGTTTCTTCCATGAGGGCCCGGAAACTGGCCGCGTAGCCGTCGGCAAAGAGATAGCAAGGCCTTTGCCATCCAAAGATATTCCTCGTCACGGTGCTCCAGGGGGCGCAGTCATAGACGCGTTTTCCCGACAAAAAATCGATGAAAAAGCGGGAGTGGTTGAACCGCCACTTTCGTCTTCGGCCCAGTCTGAATACCTCCCGGAAGAGCTGCTTGCTTTCAGGACGCTTGAGAAATATCCCCTTTTGGGGCGCCCCGGGATAATCGTAACCGGGGGAGACGGTGATGCCCTCGGCCCCGAGATGCATGACAAAATCGAAGAATTCGCCGGCCTGGACGGCGCTCACACCGTTGAAGACGGTGCAGTTGATAGTAAATCGGAAGCCCCTGTTTTTCAGGAGTTGCATGGCCCGGACAGCGGTATCGAATACCCCGTCCTTGCCGACGATGCGGTCGTGCAGCTCCCGGAAACCGTCGAGATGGATGGAGAAGGTCAGATAGGGGGAAGGGCGGTAGGCCGCCAGTTTCCTTTTCAGGAGGATGCCGTTGGTGCACAGATAGACGAATCTCTTCTGCGCGGTCAGGCCGGCTACGATCTGCGGCAAATCGTCGTGGATGAGCGATTCCCCCCCGGCGATGGAGACCACCGGGGCTCCGCACTCTTCCGCGGCGGCCAGGCACTGAGCCACGGAGAGCCGTCGATCCAGCACCTCCTCGGGCCAGGATATCTTCCCGCACCCGGCGCAGGCGAGGTTGCATCTATACAGCGGCTCCAGCATCAGCACCAGGGGAAAGCGGCTCCGGCCGGCGGCCTTTTGCCGGTATATGTAACGGGAGATGCGCAATTTCTGAATCAGTGGTATTGCCATGATCAATCAATGTCCCATCGTGTCGTCCATCCGGCGCTGGTCCCCGCTACGAAGTACGGAGCGGCGATTTTTCCCGGAGCGCCGCTCCGGCGGCGAGCAGACCGGCCTCGTCGTCGATGTCGAGCCAGAACAGGCCGGTGACATCCATTGCCTCCATCCGTCCCTGACGGGCCAGTTCCCGGACACCTTCCGACAGACTTTCCCGCTCCCGGGAGACGGCGGTCTCCAGGGCGGGAAAGATCGCCTCCGTGCAGAGAAACACCCCGGTGTCGATGCCGTTGTAATGGGGGATCTCTTTCCCGATGTCCAGCACGCGCCCGTCGGCGGCCCGTACTTTTGTGGCGTCTTCCAGATCCGGCACCCCCGGGGGATGGAAGTCCACGGCAAGGCGGCAATGGCCGTCGGTGATCGGGGCTGAGAGCAGTTTTCCCAAAAGACGGGGATCGAAGAGATGATCCGCCATCATGAGGGCAAAGGATTCGGGCACGGTCCCCCGGGCCGCCAGGACCGAGATGCCGTTCGGTCGCCCCCATTCGTGATTGCGGATACAGCGAATGGAAATTCCGGTCGGCGCTTCCCGGGCGAGATATGCCTCGAGATCGTCCCCCCGGTACCCCGTGATGACGGTAAAACTGTCTATCCCCGCCCGGGCGGCACGCCCGATGACATGCATGATCAAGGGCCGGCCGTCGATTTCGATGAGCGGTTTGGGACGATGCTCCGTATCCGCATGGAACCGGCGGCCGCGGCCGGCGGCGATGATCAGGGCATGATGTATATCGGTAAATGCTCGGGGTTCAATAGTCACTGAAATTTTCCGCTCCTATCTGGAAACTGTTTCTTTCCGAAAAATTGACGATCCAGGAGGCAATGGCAGCCCGGGTAAGGGGGATGGGCAGCCGGGCCAGCATGGAACGGTAACTGTAGAATTCATTGTGCAGCTCCTCGACATGCCGCAAAAGAGCCGCGGAAGAAAAATGGGGATGCTTGATGTGGCAGGACATCCCCGGCCATCGGCCGATGCCGTCGCTGTCGATGATCCGGTTTTCCGCCTCGAGCCGGTCATAGAGGGCCGATCCCTTGTGGGGGGTCAGGATGTTCAGATAGGCCGCCGGCACCTTGTTCCTCATGAGGAAGGAAAGGGTGGCCGGGAAGATATCCTCCCGATCGGCGTCGGAACCGAAGATGAAATTCAGGGAATAGCTTATCCCCCGCTTCCGCAGGTCCCGCAGGATCTCCTCCTGGTTGACCATATTTATCTTCTTGTTCATTTCCGTCAGGGTATCGGCGCTGATGCTCTCGATCCCGATATTGACGTGGAGCAGACCGCTGCGCTGGGCCAAGTTCAGGAATTCCCCGTCGGCACAGAGACGCAGGGACCAGAGGGCCGACCACCTCAACTTCAGCGGGATGATCGCCTCCATGAGTTTCATGGCGTTTTCGACCCTGCCGGCAAAGTTGCTGTCGGCAAAAAGGATGTAGCGGGAACCGCACCTCCTGATCTCTTCCACGACCTCGGCGATGGGGCGGCACCGGTATTGGGACCCAAGATAGAGACGCTCCGAGCAGAATTCGCATTTGAACGGGCATCCCCGGGAAGACTGTACGGAAAAGGTCTTGAAATATCCGTATTTGTCCATGTTCAGCAGTTCGTAGCGGGGCCCGGGCAGCCCTTGTAGGTCGCAAAGTAGATCGGAGCGGTAGAGCTTCCGCAGGTTTCCGTTTTCCGCATCGGCGAGCATTTGCGACCATATGTTTTCCCCTTCGCCGATGCCCACGGCGTCGCAGTGTTCGGACGCCTCGTCGCTGTGGAAGGACATGTGGGGGCCACCCATGATGACGGGCAACCCCCGCCGGCGGAACCGGTCGGCGACGTCGTAGGCCCGGAGGGAATTGATCGTCCAGACCGTAATGGCCACCAGATCGGCCGGGGCGGCGAAGTCTATTCCGTCTAACTGCTCGTCCACGAGCTTCACCTCCCAGCCGGCGGGGGTGAGCGCCGCCAGATAAGGCAGGGTGAGAGGGACGACCTTGCGCTTGTCGATCTTCACCACCGTCCGTTCGGAACGGCTCCGGTAGTGGGACGGTTGGATGATGAGGAGTTTCTTTCCCATGGTCAGGGTCGTCAACCTTCGTTTTCTCAGCGGGTCCGCATTCCCGAATCGGTTCGGGATGCCGCCGGGACATGCTTTTCGGCGCCCGTCGCGATCCAGAGCGCGGCGGCGAAGATATAGCTGCCGAAGGCCGCCCCGATGAGGAACCAATGCAATATCCCCACCACGGCAAGCAGGACCATCAGGTAGGCAAAATCACGGTTGCTCATCATGGTAAGGAGCCGCCCCAGGGCGGGGGATCGGAAAGTTTCCACCTCCGGTTTGAGGAGGCGCAGATACACCACCGCGCCGCAGAGGGCGAAACCTCCCAAAAGGACGGCAAGGAGCTGAATATAGAGATGATCCCCCGTCTGCCGGTAAAACCCCGCGGCCAGACCGGAGAAGATCGCCACGTGGACGATGTTGTCGGTGACGATGTCAAGCTTGTGGCCGAACTCGCTTTCCTGGAGTTTCAGGCGCGCTATTTCTCCATCTACTCCATCGATTATGATGCAGAACAGAAACAGGAGACAGCCGGCAAGCTGGGGCCAATAGCCGCCCCGGGCAATAAAAAGGGCTCCCAGCAGGCCGATCCCCGCTCCCACCAGGGTCACCTGGTTGGGGGTCACCGGGGTCAGGGCCAGCCGGGTGCTCATCAGGAGGGAGATATGCCTGCTCACATGCCGGGACATGAATCCATCCGTGGCCTTGGTCTGGGCTCTGATGGCGTCGACCAGCTTGCTCTCCGCGTTTTTGGTGTTTCCGCCGCCTTTCAGGTGGCAGGGGAGGCCGTTGGCACCGCTGAGGGTAGAGAATTCTAAACAGGAATCACCGCTGTCGTCTCCGGATGTCCAGGCCTGTTTCATTACGGCGGCGAGGTTCCGGGAAGAGGACAGGAATATCCTTGCTCCGTTCCCGTCGGATCCAAGACGGGGTATTTGCGGTTCCTCGCCCATCTGCGCCAGTTTTTGCAGATTGGCCTTATCGACAACCAAGTCGGCCCTCATGACGAGGATCTTTACCTCTTCCGGACGCGAGAGGCTCGCCAGGATGGCGGCGGCCGCATCTTCCAGCCCCTCACGGTCTTCCACCGGATGGAACCCTTCCGGCGCGGCAAGATCGGCCAGCAGCTCTTTAAAATGATCCGTGCCGCCGGCGACATGGATTTCACCATAGCCGATTTGAGCGCATAAGAGGGCGAGCCGGCGCGCCGCCGGGATGCCGAATACCTTTTTTGTCCCTTCCGTGTCGGGGGTGAGGATTACGGAAAGTCTTCTTTCTTTTTGCTCTTTGACCTTCATTTCCTATCGGCACTCATTTTTGCAAGCCTAATCTCGCTATCATAAACCATCCCCGATGGCAAAGAAAAAGGTCCGTACCTTGTCTTTCCCCTGTCCCTTCATGGTTTCGCTTCAGCGTGCGACAGGGGGCGGCGGCAAGGTCGGCGGAAGCGGACGCTCCGGAAAACCATGCACAAGGGTATTCAGGATTGGATCTGAAGGCGATTTTTTTGAAGGGACGACAGCTTACGGTATGGCTCGCCGGTTTTTCCCTTGACACCTGACAATACCAAGATATATGAGATCAACGACAAGAAGAGGCGAGGGGGATATCGGAACGGGAATGAATAAAATCAGAATCGCGGTGATCGGAGTCGGCAACTGCGCCTCGGCGCTGATCCAGGGGATTGAATACTATAAAGACAAATCGCCCCAGGAACTGATCGGTCTCATGCATTGGCAAATCGACCAGTATCGTCCGGGGGATATCGAGGTCGTGGCCGCCTTCGATATCGACGAGCGCAAAGTAGGTCGGAACGTATCCGAAGCCATCTTCCAGTTACCCAATTGCACCACGGTTTTCACCCCCCATATCCCTGCCGCCGGCGCCATCGTCCATATGGGACGGATTCTGGACGGCATGGCCTGCCATATGAACGATTATGAGGACAAATACACCTTTGTTCCGGCCCGGAGGAAAGAGGCGACGAAAAAGGATATCGTTGCCGAACTGAAGCGGACGGGGGCGGAAATCCTCATAAATTACCTGCCGGTGGGATCGGAAAAGGCGTCCCGCTTCTATGCTGAATGTGCCCTGGCGGCAGGTGTCGCCTTCATTAATTGCATTCCCGTCTTCATCGCCAGCGATCCCCGGTGGGCCCGCCGTTTTACGGAGCGGAATCTGCCGATTATCGGCGACGACGTCAAATCTCAGATGGGCGCCACCGTGATCCACCGGGTCATGACCCATCTTTTCCAGACTCGGGGCGTCAAACTGGAGAAGACCTACCAGTTGAATACCGGCGGCAATACCGACTTCCTCAACATGCTGGACCGCAGCCGGCTGCAATCCAAAAAAGAATCCAAGACCGAAGCCGTGCAGTCTCAGACCAAAAAGCGCCTTGAGAGCGAGAACATCCATATCGGTCCCAGCGATTGGGTGCCCTGGCAGAAGGACAACAAGGTCTGCTTCCTCCGCATGGAGGGGAAGATCTTCGGCAACATCCCCATGAATCTGGAAATGCGTCTTTCCGTGGAAGATTCCCCCAATTCCGGGGGCGTCATCATCGATGCCATCCGGTGCTGCAAGCTGGCCCTCGACAGGGGTAAGGGGGGGGTGCTGTTCTCTCCTTCCGCCTATTTCATGAAACATCCTCCCCGGCAGTTTTTCGATGAAGACGCCTACCAGATGCTCGAGGACTTCATCAGGGAAAAACTTGACCATTGAAGCATTGCCGGCGAGGTGCTGAATCGTTCCCGCGCCGGCTGTCCCTTGGCGATGGTCTTCAGGGCCAGCGGATAATCCTGGATGTCTTCGACCCATGCCTCGGCGGCCTGGATCGTCACCTTGGAGATAAGAAGGGTTTTCCCGTCTCCCCTCACGGCTGCCATCGCACATCCCGATAGACGCCGTCCCAAAACAGATATTCCAGCTTTACGGCGGTTGCGTATGTCTGTTTCATTCGTTCCCGGGTCGCCGCCGACGCCCCGGCGGCATAACGATCAATCAAATCCACAAATCTCTTGGCATCGCTGTTTTCCCAAGGTTGCCCGCCATAGCCGTCGATCCATTCCTGATATTTGTTGTTGGCCTTTCCTCCTGATTTTTTCATATCTACACCGAGCCGGTAATAAATCCAATGACAGGGCAAGGTGGCGATCAAGCCGACCTCAAAGGGTTCGAGCGTCGCTGTTTTAATGAGAAAGGAATTGTAAAATTCCGTATGGGGATAGACGACGGCTTTGGAGAGAGATTCAAGGGAGATATCGAACTTTTTGAAGAATGTTTGGTGAATGTGGTTTATTT
>Ga0302247_1000305_pt1 | contig 53309 bp, 48 predicted proteins | sample AAG_UR_Ile_MG_FD_193529 | JGI IMG/M metagenome (GOLD analysis project Ga0302247, IMG submission 193529) | Enriched activated sludge microbial communities from anaerobic digester in WTTP, New Holstein, Wisconsin, United States - AAG_UR_Ile | ecosystem: Engineered > Bioreactor > Anaerobic >...
CTGGACTCCCTGGTGCGCCGGGGCGTCAGCACGGTGCCCCGGGTGGACCAGACCCTGCACCGTCAGATGATCCGCTTCCCCGAGCTGCTCTCCGGGGCCGCCAAGTGCAACCTGATCGTGAAATCCACGGAAGAAGAGGCGAAATGATGAAGAACACCCTGCTGCTCGTGCTGCTCATGACGCTCGCGACCCCGGCCGCGGCGGCCCCCACCAAGTTCTGGGAGCTGGAGAACCACAACAGTTTCTTCAACGGCAAGTCCGAGGGGGCCCTGCTGCTCTCGGGCGGCGGGCTCATGCCCGGCCTGCGCGCGACGAAGATCGAGACCAAGGAGAAGCTCCCGGGTCTGTTCTCCACGGTCACCCGGCTCGCCAGCGGCAAGGTCCTGGTGGGCGGGGCCGACGCGGCCACCCTCTGGACGGTGGAGTCAGAGCGCCTCAAACTGCTGACCACCTTCGAGGGCGACGTGATGGTCACCCGCATCGTCGAGCTCCCCGGCGGGGACGCGCTGGTGGCCACGCTGCCGCGGGGCAACATCTACCGCGTGAAGCCCGACGGCAAGCAGGAACTGTTCGTCAAGCTGCCGGTGGAGCACGTGTGGAACCTGGCGGTCAACGGCAACACCGTGTACGCCGGCTGCGGCCCCAAGGCCGCCGTCTACAAAATCGATCTGGCCTCGCGCAAGGCGACCGTGTGGTGGAGCGTCGAGGAGAAGCACGTGATGGCCATGCAGTTCGTGCCGAAGAAGGGCCTCGTCGTGGGCACCACCCCCGAGGCCCGCGTGTACCTGCTGCCGGAAGCCGCCGGTGCGCCGGCCGCCACCCTGCTGTACGACTTCCCCGGCAACGAGCTGCGCGACCTGGTGGTCCTGGGGGACGCCGTGTACGCGGCCGTCAACCAACTGCAGTACCGCAGCACCGGCCCGTCGCCGACGCAGCCGCTGAAGACCGACCTCGGCTCGGGCTCCGGCCCCAAGGCCCCGATCACGGCCATGGAGCGCAAGGACCTGCCCCCGCAGCAGGTGGTCTCCGGCACCGGCTCGCTGTACATGCTCGGCGGCCGCGGTGAGATGGAGAAGGTCCTCGACCTCGCGCGCGGCTACTTCACCCAGCTCCAGCTCGAGGGGGATCGCCTCTACGCCTCCGACGGCCACTCCGGCCGCATCTACCGCGTCGAGTCTAAGTCCTTCTCGGCGGCCATCGTCCTAGAGGTCGAGGAGCGCCAGGTGCTGGGCTTTTGGCTCAACGGCGAGAAGGACGGCTTCGTGGTGGCCGGCGACGGCGCCGCCGCCTACGCCCTGTCCCGCGACCGCGGCAAGGCGGTCACCTACACCAGCGCGGCCCTGGACGCCGGCGTGCCCGCCTCCTTCGGCGCGCTTCACCTGTACGCCTCCGACGCGGCGGTGAAGGTCGAGACGCGCACGGGCACCACCGAGGAGCCCGACGACAAGCTCTGGACCCCGTGGAAGCCGGTGACCGGCGGCGCGCGCGCCCCCGACGGCGGCTTCGTCCACACCATCGGCTCCGCCCCGGCCCGCTTCTTCCAGTTGCGCGTGACGTGGAACAACGGCTCGACGACCAAGATCGAGAAGATCCGCGTGTTCTATGCGCCGCTCAACCTGGCCCCCAAGCTGGCCGAGGTCCGCGTGGGCGCCTCCCGCGGCGGCCCGGGCCCCTACGGCGACCCGGTCATCCCCGAGGTCGTCCCCGCCCGCTCCGGCGACGTCTCCATCTCCTGGCAGGTGGTCAACAACGACGGCGACGCGCTGGAGTACCGCCTGTGGGTGCGCAAGGTGGGTGAGAAGACCTGGCGCCCGCTGACGCCCAAGGCGCCCGTGACGGGCACGTCCTTCACCTGGAAGGCCGCCGCCTTCGCCGACGGGCTGTACGAGGTCCGCGTGCTCGCCAGCGACGCCCCGGTGAACTCCCCGGGCACCGAGCTCACCTCCGAGATGATCTCCAAGCCGTTCCTGGTGGACAACACCGCGCCCAAGATCAGCGCCCTGGTCCTCAAGGCCCCGGCCGTCTCCTTCACCGCCGCGGACGTGGCCTCCCGCCTCATCGGCGTGCAGGTGCGCATCGACGACGATCCCTGGAAGCCAGTGCTGCCGGTGGACCGCATCCTCGACTCCCTCTCGGAGAAGTTCCAGTTCACCCTGCCGTCCACCCTCGAGAAGGGCGTCCACCTGCTGCAGATCCGCGTCGCGGACGAGGCCGGCAACGTCCACGTCATGAGCCAGGAATTCACCTACTAGCACGATATGGATCTGCGCGACCCCGCCGCCCGGGAGACCCTCCTCGCCAGCCTGCCCCACGCCCCCGGCGTGTACGTCATGCGCAACGCCGCCGCCCAGGTGCTCTACGTGGGCAAGGCCAACGATCTCTTCTCGCGGGTCCACTCCTACTTCCGGGCCTCCGGGGACACGCGGCACTTCGTGTCGCGCCTGCCCGACGAACTCGCCGAGCTGGAAATCTGGGTCACCCAGAGCGAGCGCGAGGCGCTGCTGCTCGAGAACAACCTCATCAAGGAGTTGAAGCCGCGCTACAACGTGCGGCTGCGCGACGACAAGAGCTACCTGATGATCCGCGTGCACCTTTCGCACCCGTGGCCGCGCTTCGAGACCGCCCGCGGCCTGCCCCGGCAGAACGGGGGGCCCCAGGAGGACGGGGCGCGCTGGTTCGGGCCCTACCACGCGGCCGCGGCCGTGCGCTTCTTCCTGTCGTTCATCGGCCGGTACTTCCGGTTCCGCACGTGCTCGGACGCGGCGTTCGCCTCCCGGAAGAAGCCCTGCCTGCAGTACCACATGGGGCGGTGCGAGGCCCCCTGCTGCCGGGAGGTCGACGCGGTCGCCTACCGGCGCCGGGTGGAGAAGGCCCTGCTCTACCTGGAGGGGAGCTTCGAGCGCCTGATCCGGGACGTGCGCCGGGAGATGAAGCAGGCCGCAGCGGACCTGGAGTTCGAGAAGGCGGCCTCGCTGCGGGATCTCCTGTTCGCGCTGGAGAAGTGCGCCCAGCCCCAGCGCGTGGTGACCGCGGACCTGACGCCCGTGGACGCGGTGGGCTTCGTGCGGGAGGGGGAGCGGCTGTCGCTGGTGGTGCTCGAGGTCCGCGGCGGCCAGCTCGGCGTGCACCGCCAGTTGGTCGTGGACGCGCCCGGGGAGCTGGAGGCCGGCGAGATCCTCTCCTCGTTCCTGTTCCAGCACTATTCCTCGCGATCCGAGCTCCCGGACCGCGTGCTGGTGCCCTTCGAGCCGGACGCGGCGGCTGCGCTGGCCGCCCAGCTCTCGGAGACGGCCGGCCGGCCGGTGTCGCTCGTGGCCGGGACGGCCGGGGAGGACTCTGCCGAGGCGAAGTTGCTGCACCTGGCCGAGGTCAACGCCCGCCACCGCCTCGCGCTCCAGGCCGAGCTCGAGCTCGACACCGACCTGGGCCGCCTGGCCGCCCGCCTGCACCTGCCCGCGGTGCCGCGGCGCATGGAGTGTTACGACGTCTCCCACACCCAGGGGCGGGACACGGCGGCCTCGATGGTCGTCTTCCTCGACGGGCGCCCGGCCACGAAGGCCTACCGCCAGTTCCATGTGCGCGACGTCGCACCCGGGGACGACTACGGCGCCCTGCGCGAGGTCCTGGCCCGACGGGTGGCGCGGGCCGGCGAGGAGGGCTGGGAGCTGCCGGACCTGATGGTCATCGACGGCGGCCGCGGCCAGCTGCGCGCGGTCACCGGGATCCTGGACCAGGCCGCCGCCACCGCCGGGCTGTCCCTCGAGCGGCTGCGGGTGGTGTCCCTGGCCAAGCAGCACGGCTCCGACGGCCCCCCCGAGCGGGTGTTCCTGGCCGGCCAGAAGGATCCCCTCCCGATCACCCCTGCGGCCCGGGAGCTGGGGCTGCTGATCCGCCTGCGCGACGAGGCCCACCGCTTCGCCAACCGGGCCCGCGTGAAGCGCCAGGAGAAGGTCTTCTCGTCCAGGCTCTCCGAGGTGCCCGGCCTGGGTCCGAAGCGCGTCACCGCCCTGTTGCGGATCTTCGGCAGCGTCGAGCGCGTGCGCGCGGCCACCCCCGAGGAGCTGGCGAAGGCCGGCCGCTTCAGCGTCGACCTGGCGCGCCGAATCCTGGAGTTTCTCAATTGTGTGTAGTGCGAGGAAGGGGACTCGAACCCCTACAGACAGCGTCCACTAGCACCTCAAGCTAGCGCGTCTACCAATTCCGCCATCCTCGCGGGCCCGCGGCGCCAGGCACCGGGGGGCGCACATGATCTAAAGGGGTTTCGCGAGATTGTCAATCGGAAAATGCCGGGTTGATTTGGCGACCCCGGTTGGGGCATAATGCGCCCGAACTTTTTTCCCGGAGGCCCCGCCCGATGTCGACCTTCGAACCCGTCGTGGTGCTGATGACGACCCCCGATCCGGCCATCGCCGAGGCCATCGCCGACCGCCTGCTGGCGCTGAAACTGTGCGCCTGCGTCAACGTGGTGCCGGCGGTGCAGTCCCAGTTCTTCTGGCAGGGGACCTTCCAGACCGCGGCGGAGTCCCTTTGCGTCATCAAGACCGGGCGCCACCTGCTGCCCCAGCTCGAGCAGGCCGTCCGGTCCATGCACCCGTACCAGGTGCCCGAGCTCATCGCGCTGCCCGTGGTCTGGGGGAACGCCGACTTCGTGGCCTGGGTCGAGAGCACCGTGTCGTAGAATCGGGAACGGAGCTGTGATGCACGCCTTCGAGAGCTTCATCAACTATTACAACGAGACCGTCGGGCCCACGATCCTGCTGGCCCTGCTGATCCCGGTGGGCATCCTCTTCACCGTGATGCTCAAGGCGATCCAGTTCCGCAAGTTCGGCCTGGCGGTGCAGGTGGTTTCGGGCAAGTTCCACCAGCCTGGGGAGCCCGGGGACATCACCCACTTCCAGGCGCTGTCGGCGGCCCTCTCGGCCACGGTCGGCATCGGCAACATCGCGGGGGTGGCCACAGCCATCGCCTGGGGCGGGCCCGGCGCGGCGTTCTGGATCTGGATGACCGGCTTTCTGGGCATGGCGCTCAAGTACGCCGAGTGCACGCTGGCGCTGCACTACCGTGAGACCGACTCCGCCGGGATGGTCGCCGGCGGTCCGATGTACTACATCAAGAAGGGCCTGGGCCCGCGCCTGGGCCGCGCGGCCACGGTCCTGGCGGTGATGTTCGCCGTGGGGACGGTGATCTGCTCGTTCGGCACCGGGAACATGCCCCAGTCCAACTCCATGGCCCACGCCCTCGACGGCGCCTACGGGATCCCCACCTGGGCCTCGGGGCTGGTGATCGCGGTGCTCGTGTTCCTGGTCATCGTGGGTGGCATCCGCCGCATCGGCGCGGTGGCCTCGAAGCTGGTGCCCTTCATGGCCGCGTTCTACATCCTGGGCGGGGTGGCCGTGCTGCTGGTCAACCACGATCGGGTGGGCCCCGCCTTCGCGCTGATCTTCCGCGACGCCTTCACCGGCGAGGCCGCGCTCAAGGGCGGCTTCATCGCCGCGGTGATCTGGGGCATCAAGCGCGGGCTGTACTCCAACGAGGCCGGGCAGGGCAGCGCGCCCATCGCCCACGCCGCCGCCCAGACCCCGTACGCCGTGCGCGAGGGCCTGGTCTCCATGCTCGAGCCGTTCATCGACACCGTGCTGATCTGCACGCTCACCTCCCTGGTCATCGTCGTGGGCGGCCTGAACGTCCCCGACGCCACCGGCCTGAAGCCGGTCCTCGACGGCGCGGTGCTGACCACGCGCTCGTTCGAGAGCGGGCTCGATCCCGTGGGGCTGGGCTGGCTCGGCACCCAGGTGGTGGCCATCTCCACCGTGCTGTTCGCGCTCTCCACGGCCATCTCGTGGTCGTACTATGGCGACCGCGCGGTCACCTTCCTGTTCGACCACCCGATGGCCGTGCTGGCCTACCGGATCGTGTTCTCCATCGTCATCTTCGTGGGCGCCGTCCAGTCGATGAAGCTCGTGTGGGGCTTCGCGGACATGGCCATCACGTTCATGGCCTTGCCGAACCTGCTCGCCCTGTGTATGCTCGCGCCCAAGGTGCTGTCCCTCACCCGGCAGTACTTCGAGGAGCACGCGCGGCTCGTCGCGTCCCCGCGACCCGACGCCGCGGCGCGGAAGAACTGAAACCCCCATTCCAGGAGTCCTCATGCACCCCAACGCCGAGAAGACCGTCCAGACCATCCGCATGCTCGCCGCCGAGACCATCCAGAAGGCCAACTCCGGCCACCCCGGCCTCCCGCTGGGGGCGGCGCCCATGGCCTACGCCCTGTTCCACGACCTGATGAAGTACGACCCCGAGCATCCCCACTGGCCCGACCGTGATCGCTTCGTCCTCTCGGCCGGCCACGGCTCCTCGCTGCTGTACGTCATGCTGCACCTGTATGGCTTCGGCGTCACCACCGACGATCTGAAGCGCTTCCGCCAGCTGGGCTCGCGCACCCCGGGGCACCCCGAGGTGGGCTGCCTGCCGGGGGTGGAGACCACCACCGGTCCCCTGGGGGCGGGCTTCTCCAACGCCGTGGGCATGGCCCTGGCCGAGCGCCGCGTCCGCGCGCTGTTCGGCACCGGCGTCTGCGACCACCGGACCTGGGTGCTGGCCTCCGACGGCGACCTGATGGAGGGCATCTCCCAGGAGGCCGCCTCCTTCGCCGGGAACCAGAAGCTCGACCGGCTGATCGTCCTGTACGACTCCAACAAGATCTCCATCGAGGGTTCCACCGACGTGACCTTCACCGAGGACACCGCCGGGCGCTTCGCCGCGCTGGGCTGGGCGGTGGCCGACGCCGAGGGCGAGAGCCCGGCGGTGATCAAGGTGGCCGTCGAGGGCCTGCTGCGCGCCGGCGCCGGGAAGCCCAAGCTGCTGATCTGCCGCACGCGGATCGGGCGGGGCGCCGGCAAGAAGGAGGGGAGCCACGAGTGCCACGGCGCCCCCCTGGGCGCGGAGATCATCGAGCAGATGCGCGGCACCTACGGCTACGGGGAGCCGTTCTCCGTGGCGACCGAGGTGGCCGAGCACATCGTGGCCGCGAAACCGGCCCGCACCCGCGCCTACCAGGAGTGGGCGGCCCGCCTCCGGGAGCTCGCGACGGCCGACCCGGCGAAGCACGCGCAGTACGTCGCCCTGGGCGAGCGTGGCGGCGCCGAGCCGGCGTACCCGACCTGGACGCCGGGGGCCTCCGAGTCCACCCGCAAGTCCTCGGGCCGCGTCCTGCAGACCATCGCCAGGGCCGACCTGCGCCTGGTGGGCGGCTCGGCGGACCTGGCCCCGTCGAACAACACCTGGATCGACGTGGACGCTGCCATGAGCGACGCCCGCCCCGAGGGCCGCAACATCCACTTCGGCATCCGCGAGCACGGCATGGGCGGCATCGTCAACGGAATGGCCCTGCACGGCCAAGTGGCGCCGTACGGAGCCACCTTCCTCGTCTTCTCGGACTACATGCGCGGCGCCGTGCGCCTGTCCGCGCTCATGAAGATCCCGGTGATCTGGATCTTCACCCACGACTCCATCCACGTGGGCGAGGACGGCCCCACCCACCAGCCCGTCGAGCACGCCGACGCCCTGCGCCTGATCCCCGGCCTGAGCGTCATCCGCCCCGCCGACGGCAACGAGACCGTGGCCGCCTATCGGCACGCCCGCCTGAGCCCGGGCCCCACGGCCATCCTGCTCACGCGGCAGAACCTCCCCCAGCTCGCCGGCTCCACCCGCGAGCCCGGGCACCTGACCGGCTACGTCGTCGCGCCGGCCCCGGACGCCCAGGTCCAGCTCTACGCCAGCGGCTCCGAGGTCCATGTGGCCATCGAGGCCGCGAAGCTCTGCGCCGCCCGCGGCGTCTCCGTCGAGGTCGTGAGCGTGCCCCTCCTGTCCCTCACCGACCCGGGCGCGCTGCCCAGCCTGGTGCGGGTCTCCACCGCCCGCCGCAAGATCGCGCTCGAGGCCGGCACCTGCCGCCTGTTCGCCGGCTTCGGCGTCCCCGAGCGCATCGGGCTGTCCACCTTCGGCGAGAGCGCCCCCGAGGGCGACGTCGTCACCCACTTCGAGCTCAACCCGGACCAGATCGCCAAGCGGATCCTGTCCACCATGTGATCAACCCCCAGAAAGGACTCTACCCATGAAACAGGCTGTCATCTCCACCAACTTCGGCGACATCGTGCTGGAGTTCTTCCCCGACAAGGCCCCCAACCACGTGGCCAACTTCCTCAAGCTCGCCGAGAGCGGCTTCTACGACGGCACCATCTTCCACCGCGTGATCCCGGGCTTCATGATCCAGGGCGGCTGCCCCAACTCCAAGCCCAACGCCCGCGGCGTCCCCGGCACCGGCGGCCCGGGCTACAACGTCAAGGCCGAGTTCAACGACGTCAGCCACGTGCGCGGCATCCTCTCCATGGCGCGCTCGTCGGATCCCGACAGCGCCGGCTGCCAGTTCTTCATCTGCCACGCCGATTCCAAGTTCCTCAACGGGCAGTACACCGTGTTCGGCAAGGTCGTCTCCGGCATGGAGGTCGTGGACCAGATCGCCGAGCTCGACCGCAACTCCAAGGACATGCCCAGGGAGCGCGTCGAGATGAAGGTCACGGTCCGAGGAGCTTAGGAGCCTGTCGGGAATAACCTCGGTCGCCTTGAGCATGTCTTCATGCTCCGGGCTCCGAAAAGCCAACCATTTCGTTGTTTTTCGGTCGAATATTCCCGATATTCTCCCTCAAAACGCCTCATTTCCGGCATTTTCTCGCCTCGTGGATGCTCGGTCGGATTTCCCCGACAGGCTCCTCGGGATGACCCGGCGCCCTTTTGCGGGCGCCTCAAATGGCCGGCTCACGCCGGGCAGGAATTCGACGGGACCGCATTGACCTCCCCATCAGAACCCATCATCGTGTTCACCGACGGCGCCTGCTCGGGGAACCCCGGCCCCGGCGGCTACGGCGTCGTGCTGCGCGCCGGCGGCACCCAGCGCACCATCTCGGGCTGGCTCGGTGACGCCTGCACCAACAACATCGCCGAGCTCACCGCCATCTTGCGCGCGCTCGAGGCCATCCGCGACCCGTCGCGGCCGGTCCACCTCTACAGCGACTCCTCCTACGCGCTGGGGCTGCTCACCCAGAACTGGAAGGCCAAGGCCAACACCGAGCTGGTGGCCGAGCTGCGCAGGAAGGCCCGGGAGTTCCCCCGCCTGAAGCTCATCAAGATCGAGGGGCACGCCGGCCACGAGGGCAACGAGCTCGCCGACAGCCTCGCCCGCGCCGCCATCGTCAACCGCGCCACCACGGATGAATATCAAAAAATCAAGTGATGAATTCATCACCTGGGTGTCAGAGATCTGACACTTTTCCTGACGGATTCCATCAATCGCGAAGGAATTCACGACTTCGCCGTGAGTTGCGAACAATCGCAACTTTTATTTCCATTGGCAGTACGAAGGTTTTTTTGTGAATTTCATGAGAAAATAATGTATTGGGTGGTGACGAAGCGGATCTGGCACGGGTGATGCAGCATGGGGCGCCAAGTGGCGGACGGCCCCCGTCCCCCAGGCTTCCGTACGAAAGGAACCGCACATGGAGAACCTGAAAAACAGCGCGCGCGTGTTGAATTACATCAAGGGCATCCTGAACTACAAGGAGACCCCGGGCTACGTGCTGCTGAACCCCGGTCCCGTGCTGACCACCCCGCGCGTGAAGGCCGCCCTCGTGCACCACGACACCTGCCACCGCGACGCCGACTTCGCCGTGATGGTGCGCTCGCTTCGCGCCAAACTGAAGAAGGTGTTCCGCGGCGACGAGCGCCACGAGGTCGTGCTGATCACGGGCTCGGGCACCTCGGGCATCGAGGCGACCATCTCCTCGACCATCCCCGAGGACAAGAAGATCCTGGTGCTGATCAACGGCGCCTTCGGCGAGCGCTACCGCGAGGTGGCCCAGGTGCACCGCCTGAACCTCGAGGTGCTGGACTTCGGCTGGTGCAACCCCATGGACGTTGCCGCCGTCGAGGCGAAGCTGGCCGCCGATCCCGAGATCTGCGCGGTGATGATGGCCCACCACGAGACCTCCGTGGGGATGATCAACCCCATCGGCGAGATAGGCGCGCTGTGCCGCCGCCATGACCGCCTGCTCCTGGTCGACGCCGTTTCCTCCCTGTGCGCCGAGGACCTCGACGTGGTGCGCGACAACATCGACATCTGCCTGAGCTCGGCGAACAAGGCCATGCAGGCCATCGCCGGCGTCGCCTTCGTGTGCGTCAACGACCGCGCCTGGAAGGTCATCGAGCAGGTCCGCCCCCGCGTGTACTACCTGGACCTCAAGCGCTACCGCAAATACGCCATCGAGGAGGAGCTCACCCCGTTCACGCCGGCCGTCAACGGCTTCTTCGCCCTGGACGCGGCCGTGGACGAGCTGCTCGAGGACGGCGTCGAGAGCCGCTGGGAGCTCTACCGCGCCCGCAACACCTTCCTGCGCGAGGCCTTCGCCGGCATGGGCCTCTCGCTCCTGGACGTGAAGGGACAGCGCTCCTCGTCCCTCACCATCGTCGAGGTGCCCGAGTACATCCCCTTCGCCGACCTCTACGAGCGCATGAAGGGCTACGGGTTCATCATCTACGGGTGCAAGGGCGTCCTCTCGGACCGCTACTTCCAGATCGCCAACATGGGCGACCTCACCGACGAGATGCTCCAGAGCTTCGTCAACACGCTCCAGTTCGTGCTCTACCGCGCCCGCCGCGAGGCCGGCCAGGCCGTCGCCGGGGACGCAGAGGTCCCCGCACAGCTTGACGCCCACGCCTGATTCGCCTACCGTGCCCTCATGGGGCCACGCCATCTCATCCTGCGTCTGATCTTCGCCGCCGTGCTCTGGGTCGCCGTCATGATCGGCGCCGTCGTTCCGGCCGCCGCCCAGGTGCGCCCCGGGCCGGTCACCATCAAGGCGGCCAAGCTGCGGGTGCCCTTCCCCCGGAACTGGCTCTCGGCCGAGCCCAACGCCTACCTGCCCCAGAGCGTGCACTGGTACCATCCGGCCGGCGCCCGGATCGTGATCACGGCGACCCCGAAGAAGCCGGCGGACACGCTGGCCACCTGGACCGAGGCCGTGAAGAAGATCGCCGCCGCCCGCAAGCTCACCCTCGACGCGCCGAAGTCCGCGAAGGTCGCCGGCGCCGACGCCGTGCGCCTCACCGCGCGCACGCGCACCCACCAACTCGAGTTCCTGTTCTTCTTTTTGAACGACCAGCTCGTGCTGGTGAACTTCACCTGCGAGGCGAAGACGCTCGCGGCCTGCGTGGTCGCGCCGGACTACGAACGCCTGGTCCTGGGCCTCGAACCGCTCTAGGAACAGGATCAGGTTCCTCAGGAGTTCTGTCATGATACATCGGAGCTTGCTCACCGGGGTCCTTTTCGCGTGCACCGTCTTTTTTACCGCCTGTGACGACGGCGGGGGCGGCGGCTGGTACTACGACGTCGACTACATCGAGATCACCGACGACCTGCCCGCGCCCGGGAACCCCGCCGGCGCCTGCGGCGTCCCCGAGGAGGCCCTGCCCGCGGACACCGCCACGCCCACCCGGGTCATCGGCGACGGCACCCCCGCGAGCTGCACCTCCGCGGCCGTCGTCGAGGCGGTCGCCCAGGGCGGGATCATCACCTTCGACTGCGGCCCCGACCCGGTGACCATCGTCCTCGAAGAGACCGCGAAGATCCGCAACGACACGGGCCCCGAGATCGTGCTCGACGGCGGCGGGCTGGTGACCCTCTCCGGCGGCGACCGGCGCCGCATTTTATACATGAACACCTGCGATCCGGACCAGGTCTGGACCACCCCCCACTGCAACGATCAGGACCACCCGCGGCTCACGGTGCAGAACCTCTCCTTCATCGACGGCAACGCCGAGAACGAGCCCGCCGAGACCGCCGGCGGAGGCGCCATCTTCGTGCGCGGCGGCCGCTTCCGCGTGATCAACAGCCGGTTCTTCGGCAACACCGCGGCCCCCACCGGTCCCGACGTGGGCGGCGGCGCCATCCGCGTGTTCGACCAGCACGAGGACCGGCCCGTGTACGTGGTGCACAGCACGTTCGGCGGCCGCGAGGACCTGGCCAACGTCGCCTCCAACGGCGGCGCCGTGTCCTCCATAGGCGTGAACTGGACCATCCTCAACAGCGTGCTCTCGTACAACCGGGCCATCGGCAACGGCGGGAACCCGGCCGAGGCGGGCACCCCCGGGGGCGGCTCCGGAGGCGCGATCTATAACGACGGTTTGACCCTCACGCTCACGCTGTGCGGCGTGGCCATCGAGCACAACGAGGTCAACGCCTACGGCGCGGCCATCTTCTTCGTGAGCAACAACCACGACGGCACGATCCGCATCGACGACTCGGTGATCCGCGCCAACGTCAACCACTCGAACCACCCCTGGCAGATCCTCCCGGGCATCTCCGGCCACGACGACACGGTGCTGGACGTCGACGACGACTCCATCATCGAGTGAGCGCGCTGGTCAGGTCCTCTGATCCCCTGAAAAAGTCGGAAAACAGGTCGTTGTCAGTGAAGCGACAGCGAAACGGTCGTCGTAATCGTAATCGTAATCGTGTTTGAATTCCAAGGTTTGAGGACTCCGATTACGACAACGACAACGACAACGACAACGAGATAAACAAGCACCAGCGCCCGCTGCGCGACGGTATCAGTGGACTTGATCAGCGCTGTGAGTGCGTCACTCCAACTCCAGCATCTCCCCGAGGAGCCGGCGCTGCTCGATGGTGCGCAGGCAGTAGGCGTTCTCGCCGAAGGCGCCGGTGTTGGCCGCGGCCATGGCCGTGCAGCCCCCCCGGCAGGAGTCGGCGAAGGCGCAGGCGTCACACGCGCCGGTGAGGTGGCGGCGCTTGTTCCTAAAGCGCTCGAAGCGGACGTCGTCGGCCCAGAGCTCGGCGAGCGGGGTCTCGCGCAGGTTGCCCACGATGAACTCGTTCCCCAGCGACAGGCACGGCAGCACAGCGCCGTCCGAGCGGATCCCGATGACCGCGATCCCGGCCATGCAGCCGGGGAACCGCGCGTGGTAGGTCGCAAGGTGCCCCGAGAGCGGGTGGTAGCCGAAGTCGTCCATGGGGCAAAGCCACAGGTCCGGATCGTGCTCCAGGTGCCAGGTGACCTTCCCGCAGAACGCGGCGAACTCGTCCACCGAGAGGGACCAGTCGTCGGTGAAGCGATCGCCGCCGGGGTTGGCGATCTGCACCTGCCAGGTGATCCCCGAGCCGCGGAAGCGGTCCGCCAGCGCGTCGAACTCCTGGAAGTTCAGCCGGCAGAAGGTGGTGATGGCGTTGACCCGGGGGTGTCCGGCGGCCACCAGGTCGCGCAACAGCCGCATCACCTGGTCGTGTCCGTCCACCCGGCGCATGGCCCGCACGGTCTCGGAGGTGGCGCCGTCCAGGGACACGCCGACGATCCACGGATCCAGCGCGACGAGGGTGTCGAAGATCGCGGGCGTGACCAGGAGGCCGTTGGTGATCAGCACCAGCCGCAGCCCGTGGTCCTTCACCGCCCGGGCCACCGTCTCCCACCCCGGGAACAGCAGCACCTCGCCGCCGATGAGGGTCAACTCCTCGCAACCGAGCCCGGCCAGCTCGCCCACGAGCCGCACCCAGTCGTCGGTGCCATACTCCCCGGCCCTCGGCGGCCCCGAGTTCGACGAACAGTGCACGCACCTCAGGTTGCACCGGTTGGTCAACTCGCAGACGGCGTATTTGATCGGGTTCATGTCGGATCCAGCAGGGCGGCGGCGATCGCCTGGGTCTCGAGGCGGTGGTGACAGTACTCGTTCTCGAAGCGGTCACGGCAGACGGTGAGCAGGATGTCCGGGCAGCCGCCGTGGCAGACCCCGGCGTGGGGGCACGAGGCGCAGGCGCCGCGCAGGTTCTTCGCGTGGCACCAGGCCAGGTTGTCCCGGCAGCGCTCCTCGTCGAGGATGCGCGAGAGGCCGCCGGGGGCGCGGACGTTGCCCACCACGTTCTCGGGGAGCGCCAGCGCCGAGCAGGGGGTCACGTCGCCGCCCGCGCGCACGAACAGGTTCAAAATCCCGCCGGTGCAGCGCTTTTGCCAGGTGCGATGCAGAAGCGAGAGCGGGTGGCGGTTCGAGGGCGTGACCAGGTCGTCCATGGGCACGATGCGGTGCGGGTGGGCGGCGAAGATCGCGGCGACCCGCTCGCCCAGCGCGTGGTACTCCTCGGGGGAGAGCAGGATCTCGCGCGGGGTGCGGCCCTTGCCCGAGACCATCTGCACCTGCAGGCCGAAGCCCCGGGCGCGGGCGAAGTCCCAGAGCCCCTCGAGCTGGTCCAGGTTGAGCCGCGAGAACGCGGAGATCAGGCTCACCTGCAGGCCGGCGGCGGTGAGCGCGTCGAGGCCGGCGAGGGTCTTTTCGTGGCTGCCCGGGCCGCGGACGGCGTCATGCACGGCCGGATCCACGCCGTCGAGGCTCACGGTGACCAGCAGGATCCCGGCCTCGCGCCAGGCGCGGGCGATCGCGGGCGTGACCAGGGTGCCGTTGGTCACGAGGCGCACCGGGAAGCCGGCCTCGTGGCCCGCGGCGATCACGTCCATCAGGTCCGGGCGGCAGCAGACCTCGCCGCCGGTGAGGGAGAGCTCGAGCATGCCGGCCGCGCGGGCCTCGTGCAGCACGTCCCGGATCTCCGGGAGCGTGAGCTCGTCGGGGCAGGCCCGGGGCGCGTCGACGTAGCAGTGGGGGCAGGCGAGGTTGCAGGCCCAGGTGATCTCGAGCTCGAGGATGTACGGGTGGCGGTAGGTGAACTCGCGGGGATTCGGATCGGACGGGTCACCGGACTTGAAGTACCGGAACGTGTCGCCGTCGCGGCGCACCCGGATGCCGTCGTGGGCCGAAGGACGCTCGGTCATCAGAGATCGGTGCTGCGCACGCCGCCGCCGTAGCGGGGCATGGCGCCGTACTTGAGCGCGGGGGGGCGCATGGGCGTGGGCTTCATCTCCGGGGCCATCTCGCCTTCCTCCTCCTCCGCGTCGGGAGAGGGGGCGGGGGGCCGGACGCCGGCGCTGTAGCGGTGCTTGGAGTAGACCTCGTCGTCCATGGGGGCCGGGGGCGGGTCGTCGGTCTTCATCTCCGGCTCGGGCACGACCTCGACGGGAGGTCGGACGCCGGCGCTGTAGCGGTGCTTGGAGTAGACCTCGTCGTCCATGGGCGCGACGCCGGTCGGCGTGGCGTCCTTCGTGGCCGGCTCGGTGGTCGTCGGGGTCGTGGGCACGGGGGCGTCGGGCTTGGCGGCGGTGGTGCCCTCCTGCTTGCCGTTGGAACACGCGGCGCCCGAGAGGGCGACGGTGGCGGCCACGGCGACGGCGGTGCCCGAGAAGCGCTGCGCCAGGGTCCACAGGCGCACGAGCCGCGGCGAGGTCTCGGTCTCCATCCGGTCCCGGAAGGAGGCGTACACGCCGGCGAAGGTGCCGCGGTCGCCGGCCATGAGCGCGCACAGGCCGTGCTGCAGCTGGGCCTCGGCGTTGGCGGGCTCGAGGGCGGCGGCGCGGCCGAACCACTCGCGGGCTTCGGCGACGCGGCCGGCGGCCAGCGCGACGCGGCCCTGTTCGATGCAATGGGTGGCTTCGTTCATGGGAACCTCCTCGCGATGGTCACAACTTGTCCAGCACGCGCTCACACAGGTCGGTGACGCGCGGGTCCTGGTACTTCATGGGCAACGTCTGGCAGCGGATGCGCAGCACCCGCGGCATGTAGGGCTTGCGGCCGTCGGCCAGGGACTCGAGGATGCGCGTGAGCAGCCGCAGCACGGTGGGCAGGTGGCTGATCTCGAGGGCACGCTCGCAGAACTCCATGTCCGAGGGGACTTTTTCGTTTTCGTCGAGGATGCGGCGGGCCTCGCGGAGGAACTCGGAGGGCTCCTCGAGGCGCAGGCACTTCTTCACCTGGGCGGCGACGCTGCCGTCGGACGGGCTCTCGATTTGCTTCTCGCCCTCGGCCTTGCGGATCATGTCCCCGAGCTTGGACGAGTTGAACAGCTTCTCGACGTCGGACTTGCTCACGCGCATGCCGGAGCCGCGCTGGGCGGGCTTCTCGTCCTTCTTCGCGCGGCCCGAGGAGCGGTCGCGCTTGGCGTCGATCTCCTTCCACGTGGGTTTGTCGGCCATCGTCAGCCCTCGGCGCTCTGCGGCGCCCCGTGCAGCACGAGCACCGCCTGGTAGACCTCGGTGTTCAAAGCCACCGCGATGTCCTCGGGGACCTCGAAGCGGCGCGCCATCTCCCGGGCGAACTCGGGGTGCAGGAAGTTCTGGTTGAGCACGAAGTGGAAGACGGCGCGGCGGTACAGGTACTGCCGCACGCCGGCCCGCAGCTCGTCCACGCGGGCGGCCGGGAGCACCCCCGCGGTGAGCTTCTCGAGCAGGGTCTTCTCGTCGTCCGAGAACTCCTCGTCCGCATACGCGGTCATGAACAGGAAGGACGTGAAGCAGTCGCGCGCGGCGTCGGTGGAGAGGGCCTTCAGGTCGGCATCCTCGAGGGCGCGGTAGCCGGCCAGCAGCGCGGAGAAGTTCTCGCCGGGGAAGAACTCGCCGACGACCTGCTGCAGGTACTCGCGTTCCCGGGGGTCCATCTCACCGTCGGCCTGGGCGACCTGCACGATCCCGCGGAAGATGGTCGTCTTGTCGGCGGGGGTCAGCGTGGTGTCACGCAGGATGGGTTCCAGTTCCAATGCCATGATTCACCTCTTTTCCTCGATTTTCTTCAGGTACTCCTGGAGGAGCTTCAACTCCTTCATCCCCACGGAGTTGAACTTGATCCCCATCTCGTTCTCGGGGGCGGGCTTGACCCAGGCCACCTCGCCCTTGAGTTCGATGGCGGCGTCCAGATCCGGGAAGGTGATCACCAGGTCGACCTGCGCACCCACCGGCTCGGGCTCGGAGGTGGCCAGCCGCAGGCCGCCCAGGCTCAGGTCGTAGATGCGGTGGTTGAGCAGGAACTCGCGGCCCGTGTAGTCGACGAAGGCTTCCAGTTCGAATCGTTTGTGACGGCGCTTGTCCTTGGAGGTCATCAGGTGGCGGCCCTTTCCCGAAGGTTCGGTGACTGCACGGGGTGCGAAACCGTCCACCAGCGTAAAAGAGCGGTGCGGTCCCGTCAAGTTGAAAATACGCGCGCGTGGGAGCCAGGTGAGGCACCCGGCTCAGCGGGCGGCGGGCTTGTCCTCGCCGGCCTGGAGGACCTGGACCCCCTTGGGCGGCGTGAAGACGAACTTCTTGTCGTCGATGGGCTTGTTCATGGTGATCTCGGAGAAGGTGATCTGGTTCTTGTTGCCCTCGTGGTCGTACACCAGGCTGGACACGACGGCGCCCTGGGCGTCCACCACGAACATGACGATCTTGAAGTGCGGCGAGCGCTTCTTGGGCAGCAGTTTCAGGGCCTTCTGGCCGGGGCCGGCGAACTTGGAGTTGGGCACGACCTTGACGTGGAACTCGTCGGTGAGCTTGCCCTGGCCCCAGAGGAACTTCACGGGCGTGGGCAGCGCGGAGTCCTTCACGTCGCGCCAGAGCGCCTGCTTGCTGGTGGGCTCGTACATCCAGGCCTTCTTGCCGTCGATGAGGAACATCTTCTTGTCCGGCGCCAGGTAGTCCCACAGCATGAAGCCGGGTTTCTTGATGTAGATCACACCGCTCTCGGCGGGCTGGTCCCCGTGGAACTTCTTGGAGAAGACCTGCTTGAACTTCGCCTTGAACGTGTTGATTTTATTGTAATAATTTTGCGTCACCGCGATGGCGGCCAGGGCGTCGGGGAGGTTGTAGGTCTTCAGGTCCTCCTCGGGCTCGGCGGGCTTGGCGGCCGGCGGGGTGGCCGGCTTGGCGGCCGGCGGGGCCGCCGGCTTGGGCGGGATCTGGGCCAGGGGGGCGAACAACAGGACAAGGGATATCAGGGTATGCATGAACGTCTCCTGCTCGGGACAGTTCTCGGCGCGGCGCGCTCCGGCACGGTCCATACGCCGGCGGTGCCCGCGGTATTCATCGTGCGGTCCGGTGGCCGTGCGACCGGGTTCCATCCGATCGCGCGACCGGGTTCCATCCGGTCGCCGGGAACCTAGCACGGGGCCGGGCCCGGCGGCAACGGACAACGTCGGCCCGGGGTGGGAAATTTCCCCGGTCCCGCGCGGTCCCGCGTTTTTCCCCGTGCATCCGGGAAAAAATGTTGTATGTTGACGGGCATTTCGGGGCGGTCGGGCCGCCCGGGAGGAAGCCATGTCGCGACATTTTCTGTGGTGTCTGGGTCTGGTGGGGGCGTTGGTCGCCTGCGACGGGAGTCCGGCGGAAGAAAATAACGGCAATGCAAACAATATCAATAATATAAATAATGTAAACAATATTAACAATTTAAACAATACTAATAATATAAATAATATAAATAATATTAATAATATCAATAATATCAATAATGTCAATAATATAAACAATACCAACAACACGACCCGCATTCCGCCGAACCAGAACAAGACCGAAGCCCAGGCGCTGGCCCAGTTGTTCCCCGGCGGCACCCCGGAGAAACTCACGAGCGCCAGCGGCGACTATTACATCGTGCGCGACGACGCCCAGGCGGTGGTGGGGTACGGCCTGACCGCCACCCACTACGGCTTCAACGCCCAGATCACCACCCTGCTGGGGGTCACCGCCGCGGGGATCACTGCCGGCCTCGAGACCATCGACCAGCGCGAGAGCTGGTGGTCGTTCATCCCCGAGAGCTGGTTCACGGAGTTCACCGGGGTCGACACCGCCACCATCACGCTGCTGCCCGAATACGACGAAAACTGCTACCGCTGCACCGCCCTGTACGACGCCCTCGGCGTGGACGCCGTCTCCGGCGCCACCTACACCTCCGACGCCCTGATCAAGGACGCCATGGACGGCTACCTCCACTGGTCCGAGGTCGTCCCGGCCGAGTAGGCGGAACCAGGCCCCAAAGTAATTCTACGGAAATTCGACGCCCGGGGTTGACATCCGGCGTGGGGAACTTATACCTTTTGCGACATATATCGATTTCGGTATATGACAACGCGAGAGGTACCGCATGCAGCCCATTCCCGACCCCGAACCGTTCGCCGCCGTCGCCGCCGTGTTCTCCAATCCCATCCGGCTCCGGCTGGTGGAGCGGTTGCAAGCCGGCCCCTGCATCGTGGGCGACCTGGTGGAGTCCACCGGCCTCGGGCAGGCGGTGGTGTCCAAGCAACTGGCCCTGCTGCGGGCCGCGGGCCTGATCGCCTGCGACCCCCGGGGCCGCTGCCGGGAGTACCGCCTGGCCAGCCCCGTGGAGGTGGGCGCCCTCGTCGCGGCGCTGGACCGCGTGGCCACGGCCTGCGCCGTCCATCTGCGCGACTGTCCGAAATCACCCGTCCGCGGTCCGCGGGCGGAGATAAACCGAAAATAATTGGAGGTGTCGTCATGATCCAGGTCATTCAGAACTATTCCCAGCTCGTCACCGAGTCCGACCACCTGAAGGGGCCGCTGGTCATCGGCTTCTTCGGGGATTTTTCCCAGGGCGCCAAAGAGACCCTCCCCGCGTTCAAGGCGTTCTGTGAAAAGCACCCGCGGTGGCCGGCCTACCTGGTGGACGTGGGCCGCGTGCGGGACGTCCACGGCCGCTTCCAGGTGGCCCAGGTGCCGGCCGTCATCCTCGTGGAGAACGGCACGGTGAAGAAACGCCTGGTGGGATCGGCCACGGCCGACGCCTACGAGGCCGCCTTCGTGACCGGCGAGGCCGCCGGGTCGTCCGTTCCCGGCGCGGCGCCGTCGGCCGCCTCGGAGAAGGCCGCGCGGCCGGCCCGATCGGTGACCGTGTTCACCACCCAGAGCTGCCCGTGGTGCGTGCGTGTGAAGAACTACCTGCGGCAGAACCAGGTGAACTTCAAGGAGGTCGACGTGGGGCGCGACCCGCAGGCCGGCCGGGAGCTGGTGCGGCGCACCGGGCAGACCGGCGTGCCTCAACTGGACATCAATGGGTCCTACGTGGTGGGGTTCGACAAGGCGAAGATCGACCGGCTGCTGGGCCTCTCGGGCGCGGCCTCGGCGATGAACTAGACCGTAACAAGGAGAGGGACATGAAGATCGTTCCGTTACAAGAACAGGTGTTGCTGCGTCCGGTGAAGGACGATCCGGCTCCAGGTGGCCTCGTGCTGCCGGAGTCCATGAGGCTGGACTCCGACCTGGCCGAGGTGGTGGCGATCTCGCCGTTGGTGGTGAACGCAGACCTGGCCGTGGGGGACCGCGTGTTCCTGCGTCGGTTCGCGGGGACCGAAATCGAATGGGAAGGCGAGAAACTGCGCTTCGTGGGCGCGGGGGACCTGCTGGCCAAGCGGGTGCAGGCCGACGCCATCCCGGGCGCCGAGGATTGAACCAAATTTTTCTTCAACCAAGAGAGGTGAAATCATGTTGCAGACGAAACTCGACCACATCCAGACGACGAAACAGTACCAGGAGCTCGTGGAGAGCGGAAAGAAGCTCGCCGTGGTCTGCGGCCGCATGGGACCCATGTGCATCCCGGTCTACGACGTCATGGACAACCTGAAGTCGAAATACCCGGACGTGACCTTCCTGGACATGGAGTTCGACGCCCCGGTGGCCGCCGAGACGATCCGGCGCCTGCCCGAGACGCGCTCGTTCTCCGGGCTGCCCTTCACGGTCTACTATCGCGGCGGGAAGGTGGTCGCCGCCACCTCCAGCATCCAGACCAAGCAGCAGGTCAAGGAGATCCTGGACGCGAAACTCAAGGACTGAGGGACGCCCGCTCCCCTTCCGGAGGTGAATCATGGACCCCCAAGCCTATGACGTGATCGTGCTCGGCGGCGGCCCCGCGGGGTTGACGGCCGCGATCTACCTGGCCCGCGCGCGGCTCTCGACGCTCGTGCTGGACACCGGCACCACCGGCGGGCAGATGAACCTGACCCACGAGGTGGCCAACTATCCGGGCGTGGCGTCCACGACCGGCGCCCAGTTGGGGCAGGTGATGCGCGCCCAGGCCGAGGCCTTCGGCGCCCGCGTGATGTCCCAGGCCGAGCTCGGGCGCCTGGCGCTCGACGGCCTCGTGAAGTCCGTCGAGGTGGAGGACGAGGGCGTCTTCACGGCCCGGGCGGTCATCCTCGCCCCCGGCGGCGCGCCCCGCACGCTGGGGCTGGACTCGGAGCTCCGCTTCAAGGGCCGCGGGATCTCGTACTGCGCCACCTGCGACGGCGACTTCTTCACCGGGCAGGACATCGCCGTGATCGGGGGCGGGAACTCGGCCCTCGAGGAGGCGGTGTCCCTCACGAAGTACGCGTCCTCGGTGACCATCCTGCACGAGTTCGATCATTTCCAGGCCCACCAGTGGGCGGTGGAGGAGGCGCGCGCCAACCCGAAGATCCGGTTCCTGCTCGAGCAGACGATCACCGGGTTCGAGGGGGAGGAGCGGCTCACCGCCGTCACCAGCGTGCACAAGCGCACCGGCGAGGCGGTCCGGGTGCCCGTGACGGGGACGTTCGTCTTCATCGGGTACGTCCCGCGCACGGCCGGGCTGCCTCCGTCGATCCGGCTGACCGATCGTGGGGAGATCGTCACCGACGAGCTCATGCGGACCTCGGTGCCCGGCGTGTTCGCGGCGGGGGACGCCCGGGCCAAGCGCTACCGGCAGATCACCACGGCCGTCGCCGACGGCACCGTGGCTGCGATCCAGGCCTCGGAGCACCTCAGCGGCGAAGGGACGCCCGCAAAAGGGCGTCCCGTCTGACAGCGCTCGTCAGGTCCACTGATACCGTCGAGCAGAGGGCGCTGGTGCTTGTGTATCTCGTTTTCGTTGTCGTTGTCGTAATCGGAATCGTAATCGGAATCCTAAGACCTTGGAATTTGAACACGATTACGATTACGATTACGACAACCGTTTCGCTGTCGCTTCACTGACAACGACTTGTTTTCCAATTTTTCTGGGGATCAGTGGACCTGACCAAGGCTGTGAGGCGACGACGTCGCCGGAAGGATCCCAGGGACGCCCGCAAAAGGGTGTCCCGTCTGAGGCGACGACGTCGCCGGAACGATCAGCCCGCGTCACCGGGGCAGAAAGCGCAGGGTGGCCTTGTTGTCCTTGACGACGACCTGGATCTCGACCTCGGCGCAGCCGTGGGCCTGCTTCACCTTGGGGATCTGGCTGGAGAGGGTGGCGAAGAAGCGGTCCGGCGTGATGCCCTCGAGGCTCTCGCCGGTGGACAGCCGGGCCCGCACGAAGTTCTCGTAGGCGCGGCGCAGGGCGGGGTCGGCCGACGCACCCGGGGCGGGCGCCGGCGCGGCGGCCGCGGGGTTCGCGGGACGGCCGTTTTCGGCCGCAGCGGCAGGGGTTGCCGGACGATCACCCTCGGTCTGCTGGTTGCGCAGCTCGGCGATCTTCGCCATGGCGATCTCGAGCTCGCCCTTGGTGCGCACGTTGTCGAGCACGCTCTCGGGGAGCCCCTCGTCGCGGAGTCTGCGCCGCATGCGCTGCAGCTGCCGCTCGTACACGCCGTCCTCGATCTCCCGCAGCACGCGGTTCCAGTACTGCTCGTAGGTGCGGTACTTCGTCTCCATGCGGGCCAGCAGGAACTTGAGCGCGGTGTTGTTGGGCGGGTTCTCCTTGAGCAGCCGCAGCTCGAGCTGGATGTTCTTGCGCAGCTGGACCGGCTCGAACCGCTCGAGCCCGAGGAAGAACTGCTCGTACACCACCCGCAGTTTGTCGATGCTCGAGTCGAGCAGGTTCAGGCGGGTGGTCAGGGCCTTGTTGTCCTCGAACGACATGGGTCACTCCGGCGTCGGGTCATCCGGCGCCCGGCCGGGGTCCAGGGACACGTGCATCTCGATCTCCTCGATCACCGGCAGGGACGGGTTGGACTGCATCTCGACGAGCAGGCCGGCCTCGCGGGCGGCCTCCTGCAGGGTGCGCGCCCGCTGCAGGTTCTTGCGCTCCACGGCCTCCATGAACAGCGCGAAGTACTCCACCGCCGAGAACAGCGACAGGATCAGCGACAGATACAGGATGAACAGCCCCATGCGGTGATAGTCCAGCCACCAGCCGGTGCCCCACAGCGGATAGGGGAAGTGCACGAGCAGGAAGGTCAGGCCGAAGAACTGGAAGGCCGTCTTCTGCTTGCCGGACTCGGAGGCGGCGATGACCACGCCCTCGCCCATGGCCAGGGCCCGCAGCCCGGTGACGGCGAACTCGCGGAACAGCATCAGGATCAGCAGCCAGGAGGGGATCAGTTCCATGGCCACCAGGGTGACCATGATCGACAGCGTGGTGAGCTTGTCGGCCAGGGGATCGAGGAACTTGCCCAGCAGCGTGATCTTGCCGGTCCGGCGCGCCAGGTAGCCGTCCAGGAAGTCCGAGAAGCCGGCGAAGAGGAAGAGCAGGGCCGCCCAGTAGTGGGCCACCGGGGTGCCGCGATCGAGGATCACGAGGATGACCGGGATCAGCGCCAGGCGCGAGAGGGTGATGAGGTTGGGCAGGTTGCCGACCTCCTCGCCCAGGGAGCGGATGCGGAAGTCGCTGACCTTGCGACGCCGCACGAAACGGAGCCGGAGGATCCTGGGGACCTGCGCGAGCGCGCGCACCGCGACGTTCTTGGTGGGGGCGGCCGGCGTCATGACTGCAATAAAAGGGAGCCGCTCCCGGCGACCTGGATGAAGGAACTGTGGCTGTACTGGGCGACCACGTAGCCGTCCCAGCCGACGAGGCGGTCGATGGAGGCGATCAGGTACTCCTCCTCGGGCAGGGGCACGCTGTAGAGCCGGCCGGGCAGCTGGATGATGACCGAGCCGCGCCCGCGGAAGGAGATCAGGGGGAGCTTGTGCTGTTCACCCCGCAGCCAGCCGTTCTCCCACTTGAGGTCGCCGGCGAAGGCCACGACCCGCTCCTCGAGGATGTAGAGCGGGCTGTCCTCGAGGTTGAAGCCCATGAACATGTGCTTGTCGGTGGGGACCAGGGACACGACCCCGCGCCCCTGACACTCGACGAGGTCGCCGGTGAGCTCGGAGGTGATCCGCCGCTCGCCGGCCTGGCCGCGCATGCGCTCCTGGGCCGGGATGATCGAGAGGCCCATGTGCCAGCACAGCACCAGCTTCTCCCGCACGAACCAGGAGCCGGAGACGGGGATCTTGATGCACTCGGGGGTGAACACCAGGTGGGGACCCGGGTGGATGTCGAGCACGCACAGCCTGTCCGTGGCGCGGCTGTCTCGCTGGGTGAGGCGCGCGACCGGCCCCGGGGTCGCCTGGTCGCCGGGCATGGGCGTGAGGTCCTCGTCGATGAGCATGCCCTCCTCCTCGGGTTCGGGCGCGGGCTCCTCGTTGAGGACGGGGGTCTGGGTGGCCGGGTGGGCCGAGAGGACGGCGCGCACCGAGGAGAGCAGGTCGTTGAGCTCGGGGGACAGGTCGACGACGCTGCCGATCATGGGGAGCCCCAGCATGCGGCGGACCTGCTGATAGAAGGACACGGCCTCCTGGTTGGCGGGGTCCGAGAGGACCGCCTGCTCGACCTCGGCGTAGCCCAGGTGGATGTCGCCCTGGGCGAAGTACTCGCACCCGAGCTTGAAGTGCAGGGCGGGCTCCCCGGGGAACTGCACGAGCAGCTGCTTGAAGATGGCGGTGGCCGACGCGTGGTCCCGCTGGGCCACGAGGATGTTGGCCAGAAGCGAGAGCGCGCGCGGCTCGCCGGGGTGGCGCACCAGCGCCTTGTCGATGCGCGTGCGCGCGCCGACGATGTTGCCGGCGACGTACAGTTCGGTGGCGTCCAGCAGCAGTTGGTCGAAGGTGACATCGGGCGTCATGGGTGCTATTCTTACACCAACTCGCGCCCGAGCGCTTCATTTTTTTGGATGGTCGGCGATGTGGACATTCCTGGTATTTCAACTCTTCTGGACGCAGACCGCGGTGGATCCCCTCGGTGAGATGGTGGCCCGCAACTTCGTCGATCATCTGGCCAACCGCGACCTGGGACGGACCTGCGCGCTGCTGTCCGCGACGGTCAACTTCGACGGCCGGGTCGCGACCGGGGACGAGGCCAAGATCGCTCTTCTGCAGCGCACGTTCGCCGGTCACCCGGCGCAGATCCGCTTCCTGCGGGTCATGGTGATGACCGGCGCCCAGGCCCTGGCCCGCTTCGGGAAGCCGCCGGCGCGCCTGGGGGAGCTGGACCTGGACCGCGCCCTGGTGGTGCTCGCCCGCAGGAAGACCGGCGGGCTGGTGATCGTCCTGCGCGAGGAGGACAGGATCCCGGGCCGCTGGCGCGTGGTCGCGCTCACGGATTGATCATTTCTCGAACAGCACGGGGATCTTGGGGCCGTCGACGACCTTGCCCTTGGTGTGGAACCAGGCCGAGCCGTGGTACTCCCAGGTGGTCTCGAGGAGGGTGTCCTTCAGGATGTTGTCGTCCTTGGCCGTCCAGGAGACCCGCAGGCGGACGACCGCCTTCTTCGCGGTCTTGTCCGGCGTGATGCGCACCACGGTGATGGAGTTGAAGGAGAGGTGGCGCTCGGCCACGTCGAGGCTGTCGAGATAGGCGGAGCGGAAGGCCGGCGGCACGTAGTCCTTGGAGATCTCGCCGTTGAACCAGCGCAGCTGCTCGTAGAACTGCATGACCGAGGGTTCCAGGGAGCCCAGGGTCTCCTTGTTCTTCATGCCACCGGCACAGGCCGTCAGCAGGCTGGCCAGGACAGCCAGCCGCAGGATCGTCAGGGCGGTGGGAAGGGGTCGACGGCTCATGGCACGAAGTCCGCGCAGGCGGTGGCGTCACCGGTGACGTTCAGTTCCCAGGCCGGGTTGGTGATCCCGGCGCCGACCTGGAGCTCCATGGAGCCGCAGTAGTGGACGGCGCCGACCTCGTCCTGGCCCGACACGCGCAGGGTGTACATGCCGGTGGGCACGCCCTGCACGGTCCTGTCGGGCTGGCAGGCGCCGCTGAAGGCTCCGTTCGCCAGGGGCAGGTCGTCCGCGTCGTAGATCGCCACGTTCACGGTGGACACGGCGGGGTCGGCCCCGGCGCAGGCGGCCCCGTTCCAGGTGAGCTTGTACCAGAGGGTGCCGGTGAAGTCCGTGAAGAACGACTCCAGGTCGAAGTCGACCTCGCGCACCTCGGGGGGGTTCCCGTCGTTGTAGACCCGGGTCTCCACCGTCTTGACCTGGGAGACCGGCTGCCGCGCCGAGTCCAGGAGCGTCACCTGAATCGTGTAGGGTCCCTGGGGGAAGGGGGTGCACTTGTCGTCCCGGACCGAGTACTCCATGGCCGTGCAGAGGATCTCGCCGGTGTGGAGGTAGTTCTCGGGCCCGGTGATGGTGATCCCTGCGTAGGTGGCGTCCACGTCCAGGCAGGTGTCGAAACTGATCTCGTTGCCCAGGAACATGCGCTTGCCGTTGATCGTCCACTTGGTGCGCATGTTCACAGGCTCGTAGGTCGAACCGGAGCCGCATGGGGGCTGGTTGTTGTTGTCGCAGGCGACCGGCAGCAGCAGGGTCAGGGCGATCAGGGGAAGGGCGATGGCGGCTTTCATGGAGCTCCTGTCGTCGGATGGCGAGGCGCCTCGTGCGCCTCCGGCATTGAGTATCACGGAACCGGCCGCCCGGCAACGGGCGTCATTCAAACAGATTGGACTCGTCCCCCACCGGACGGCCACCCGAGGTGCGCAACTTCTGTTCGAACCGCGTCTTTCCGCCGCGGCCGGGGCCGAAGGCCTGTTCCCGCAGGCGGGCCAGCTCGGCGTCGGTGGCCCGCACCTTCCCGGCGCGGTCGAGGTAGACGCGCGCCTTTTTGCGATGCGCCAGCGCCGCCTCGAGCCGGGTCTGGGAGAGGCCCAGATGAATGCGTGCCAGGGAGAGCAGGCTGGAGAAGGCCTCCTCGTCCCCGAGCCGGGACACCAGGGTGCGGTGGGTGGCCAGCGCGTCATCGTGGAGCCCGGCGCTCTCCTGGAGCTGGGCCAGGACGAGCAGGTCGCCGGTGGACTCGCGGTCCTTCATCAGGCGCATGTGACGGCGGTGGGCGTCCACGGCCAGGGTGAAGGCCTGGTTCTTCGCGTGCAGGTCGCGCAGCAGACGCCAGGCGTGGGCGAGGAACGGGTTCGCCTCGAGGGCCGCCTCGAGGTGGCGCCGGGCCTCGGGCTCGCGCTGGGCGTGAATGTAGATGTTGCCCAGGAGCAGATGGGCCTCGGGATCCCCCGGCTCCAGGCGCAGGGTGTTCTCGAGCTCGACGACGGCGTCGGGCCGGTTGCCCAGGCGCAGGTGGATGACGCCGCGCAGGTAGTGCAGCAACGCGATGTTCGAGTAGCGCTGCATGATCTTTTCGAGCTCGTCCTGGGCGGCCGCGGGTTCCTCGGCCCGCAGCAGGGAGCGCACCCGGGCCAGGTCCGGCACCAGCTCGGGGGGGAGCCGGCGGTTCCAGGAGCGGGCCATCTCGACGAGCTTTCGGGCCGCGGCGACCTCGGCGACCGACCCCGAGTCCAGCAGCGGTCGCAGCGTGGGGACGACCTGGTCCAGGCGTCCGAGCCCGAGCTGGCAGCGGGCGATGGCCAGGCGCACGGCACCGGCGCCGAGGCCCGGGTCCAAGAGGGCCGACGTGAGCGGGGCCAGGGCCTCGGCGTGGCGCTCCTCGAGCAAAAGGATGAGCCCCAGCCGGAAGGCGGGCTCGCGGTCGGCCTGGCCGGGCGCGGCCAGCGGTTCCAGGAGGCGCCGGGCGTCGCCGGGCCTCTGATCATAAAAATGTACCATCGCCCGGACGTAGGGGCCGAAGGGCGAAGGGAGGCCGGTCACCGCCGTCGGCAGGGGTCGTCCGCCGTGGACCGCGCAGAGGGCGGACAGGCGCAGCCACTCCCATGCGGTGGCCCGGTGCCACCCGGCGATGCCGTCGGGCGCCAGCTCCCGGACCTGCGCGCAGGCCTCGGTTTCTTTGTTTTGCACCCATAATGTCCGGGCCGACCGGACGGTCTCCCGGGGGGAGGGGGTCCGGCAGGCGGCCAGGACCGACAGGACCAAAAGCATTGCGATCTGCGCAGGAAAAATCGGCTTCATGTAAATCCGCAACGACAGGGCGCCACCCGGAGGTGTGAATAAAACTTTACATCTCCGCAGCGGAAAGTAACAAAAACGCATCAAATATGGTATGGTAAAATGCCAAATCGGCGGAATTCGACCCGATCCCGGCCGTTTTCCCTGGATTTCTGCCCTGGCATGCGAATTGCTCAAAGCGACGTGGTCGTTGAACGACTTTTTTGGAGGTTGAGCCATGAGACACCAATTCCTTGTTTTCCTCTTCGGTTCCGTCCTGATGTTCGCCCTGACGGGCTGCCCGGACCGGCACGACGATTGCCGGTGCAGTTATTGTGACGACTCCGGCTGCTGGGCCTGCGACTGCGATTACTGCTGGCCCGTGGACAACGAGCCGTGCGCCGACGGCGTCACCTGCGACGACGGCTATCTGTGCACCGATTATGGTTGCGCGAAGCTGTGCGGCCACCAGGCCGACTGCGGCGAGGGCGAGATCTGCCTCGACTCCGGCTACTGCGGCCCCGAGGAGGCGCCCGACACCCGCTGCGTCTCCGATGACGACTGCGGCAACGGCTTCATCTGCGAGCCCGACGAGAGCGGCGAACTGTTCTGCGTGCCCGGCTGCCAGAGCAACGACGAGTGCGACGAGGGCTTCGTCTGCACGTCCTGCGGCCGCTGCGCCCCCGAGGAGAACCCGGTGTGCGGCGACTCCAAGGTGTTCTGCTCCGAGGACGCCGAGTGCGGCGTGAAGATCTGCACGGCCGACAACAAGTGCGGCCTGGCCTGCGACGAGCTCGAGCCCGTGTGTCCGACCGGCCAGATCTGCATCGAGGCCGAGTGCATCGACGACCCGGCGCCGGTCTCCCCCGAGTGCGTGTTCTCCAGCCACTGCGACGCTGGCCACGTGTGCATCAACGCCTACTGCCACGCCACCTGCGAGACCCACGACCAGTGCGGCTTCGGTGAATTCTGCGACCTCGGCGTGTGCAAGGCCGACTACCGCCCCGAGTTCTAGTCCCGCCTCTCCCGCCCGTCCCTGATTTCCCTGAAAAACTGAACCTTCCAGGTGCCGTCAACCCCCCAGCAGGGTCTCGTGCAGGTCCAGGCCGAAGGCCCGCGGCGAGACCACGATGTTGGGCGGGCTCTGCACGCGTTTGAAGAAGGATCGTGCGATGGCGGTCCGCACCTCGCGGGCGGCGGCCTCGAAGGCGTCGGCGGTCATCTTGTCGTACACGCGAAGGCCCCGGGCGTCCGGGATCCACAACGCCGGATCCAGCGCCCGGGCCTCGAAGAGCGCCCGCAGCTCGTCGGGGGCACGGCGGCGCTCGACGAGCTCCACCCCCAGGGGCGCCTCGACATGGTAGTCAAAGGGGTCCCCCTTGCCCTCGAGGATGTTCTGGTGCTCCGAGAGCTCGGCGCTGGGGATCAGATCATAAATCTCCTGGGGAAGGATCTCATGGTGCGGATCCAGCTCCCGGCCAAGAGCATACACTAATAATTTATGCACGTCCCCCAGGGGCATGAGCGCGCCGATGAGGTCGCCGTACAGGGTGGCGTAGCCCCGCTGGAACTCGGTCTTGTTGCCGTTGCCCACGACCAGGGCGCCGAGCTCCTGGGCCCAGGCCATGAGCACGTTGCCCCGCTCGCGGGCCTGGAGGTTCTCGAGGGTGAGGGTGGCCGGCGGGTGTCCGAGGAGCCCGGTGAGGCGCTCGGCGTGGGCGTCCACCACTTCGCCGATCGGGTGCACGAGGTACCGCGCGCCCAGGGCGTCGGCGATGCGGGCGGCGAGCCCGCGGGTGACCGGGCTGTTGAAGCGCGTGGGCAGGTTCACGCAGACCAGCCGGTCGGCTCCCAGCGCGCCGGCGACCAGCGCGGCGTCCACGGCCGAGTCGATGCCCCCCGAGAGCCCGATCACCGCAGGCGCCCCCGGGCGGGTCCGGTCGAAGAACTCCCGGATCCCGAAGGTGAGCGCCCGGGCGAGGCGCGCCGCGGGGCGAACGGCGGGCGCCTCGAAGGGACCCCGGGGCGCCTCGAGGGGGACCTCCCACACCGAAGGCTCCCGGGACCAGGGCTCCCCCTCGAGGAGCCCTTTGGAGGTCAGGGCGAAACAGTCGCCGTCGAACAGCACGAGGTTCTTGCCCACGTCCTCCAGGCTGGTGGCGTTCACGTACACCAGGGGCAGGCCGGTCTCGGTCACCCGGCCGGCGGCCACCGCGCGGCGCAGGGGCGGCTTCTCGAGGTGGAAGGGCGAGGCGTTGATCACGCACAACAGTTCGGCGCCCAGCCCGGCCAGCCGGCGCGCGGGGTGGAGCGGCTCGCCGTCGTCCCACAGGTCCTGGCAGACCAGCACGCCCAGGCGCAGGTGGCGCCCGCCGGAGAGCGGCACGTCCACGGGCACGACGTCGTCGAGGGACCCCGGGTCGAAGTAGCGCGAGTCCTCGAGCACGCCCTCGTTGGCCAGGAGGACCTTGCGGGAGCGGTGGAGCTCGCGACCGCCGGCGAGCACGACCGCGCCGTTGTGACGCAGCACGGCGGTGCCCTCCTGTCCGGCGAAGGTGGCGCCCAGCACGACCGCGATCCCGGAGGCTGCGGGGGCCAGGAGCTCGGCGAGGGCCCGCTCCTGGCGGCGCAGCAGGTCCGGGTCCAGGTGGACGTCCCCCAGGCAGTAGCCGGTCAGGGCCGTCTCGGGGAAGACGGCGAGGTCGCAGCCGCGCTCCCGGGCCTCGGCGATCCGCCCGGCGAGCCGTCGGGCGTTCTCCTCCACCGCGCCGAGGCGGGGCATGAACGGGCAGGCGAAGATCCGGATGGCGGTCATGGTCTGGACTCCTTCGGGGACCGTTTCTACCACAAGCCGTGGAAAAGGGCACCGGCGGGTGACAGCTTGCGCCCGGGCGGGAAACATGACAAAACGCGGGCGGAGGAACTTGAGGATGCGCCTTTTCACCGTCGGCCTGCTCGCCTGGACCCTGCTGTCGACCTTCGCCTGCCGGAAGACCTCGGGTCCGGCCCGGCCTCCACGCCTCCCGGAGCCGCCCCCGGCGACCGTCACGCCCCACGTGCCTCTGCTGAACTTCGAGCGCTTCGGCCTGCTGTTCGTGATCCCCACGGCGCGGAGCTACTTCGTCCAGCTCTCGGAGAAGGTCCAGACCGAACCCACCGAGCTCGAAAAGGACCAGTTGCGCCTGCAGCAGGTCGTCCCGCCCGTGGTGATGACCCACGCCCCCTCCCGGCCGCTCCTGCCCGAGGCCCGGGATCGCGGGTACGTCCTGATGCGGGACGGCGAGGCCGTGTGCCAGGGCCAGCTCGCCGAACCCGTGCTCCTCGGCCGGCTGATCCCCAACAGCGGCGAGTGGGACGGGTGGGAGGTCGATCCCTGGTCCGACCCGAAGCCGGCCCTCGCCGACGCCGAGAAGAAGATGCCCCTCGGGGATCTGTGGACCCAGGCGGGGGTGGTCACCGCCGGCGCCCTGCAGGGCTGCGTCAAGGTGCGCACGAAGGATGAATCGTTCCTGTGGGCCCGCCCGGCCCATCTCCCGCAGCCCGCGCTGCTGCCGCGCAACCCTCAGGGCCTCCTCGAACAGTACGAGGCGGCGGCCAAAAAGCGCCTGCTCGACGCCGGCTTCCACGACAAGGTCAAGGAGTTCGAGGCCGACATGGGTGAGGAGATGGAGCCCAATTACGTCGTGAACGTGTACTCCGACGGCCGGTCCACCATGGTCGAGGCCCGGGGCACCGTCGGCGAGTCGGACTGCGGCGGCGGCGGCCACGAACAGTGGATGCTGTGGCGGGTGACCGACGGCCAGTGGGAGGAGCTCGGCCGCCAGGAGGGCGTGCAGCACATCCTGCTGATCGGGGATCTCAACGGCGATGGCCTGCTCGAGGTCGTCATCCGCGACGGCTTCTACAACTTCGGCGTGACCCTCTACCAGCTCGAAGGCCTGCACCTGAAGAAGGTCATGCGCACCGAGTATCCCTCCCACGAAGGCGTCTGCTGATTCAATTCAGATCTCAATGATACGCAGGGACACCAGCATGGTCTCTTTGGGGTCCTTGCCCAGCTCGTTGGGGTAGCCGAAGGGGGAGATCTCCCAGGGCACCGCGCGGGGGAGCACCGAGAAGAGGAACCGGGCGTGGACGTGACCGGAGGCGATGTAGACGACCTTGGGGTACCGGAAGATCAACTCCCCCAGGCGGTCGGAGCCCACGTAGGGCAGGATGTCCTCGTGGACGCTGGGGGCGAGCAGTTTCACGAAGGAGGCCGTGTGCGTCACCACGAAGATCCGGTCGGCCCGGGCGCTGGCCGCCTCGAGCTGGCGTTCGAGGAGCTCGAGCTGCCACTTCAGCACGTCCCGGGGTTTCTCCAGGCCGGGCCACACGCAGCAGGTGGCGTCCGGGGTGGTCAACTGGCCCCCGGGGAAGTCCTCGTACCAGCCGGTGACGCCCACGATGGCCACGGGATCGAACCAGGCGGGCGCCAGCCCCAGATATTCGGCCCCCGCGGTGGCGGCCACGCGGGGCAGCACGGTCTCGTACAGTTGGCGGCTGTCCAGCAGGCCGTTGGAGTCCGTCACCCAGAGATCGTGGTTGCCCGGGAGGAAGAGCACCCGCGGCACGATCTCGAGCAGGCGGCGCAAGGTGGCCCCCAGGCGGGAAAAGCCAGAGAACAGGTCGCCGCCGAGCACGAGGGCGTCGACCGGGACGTTGCGCAGGCGCTCCTCGAGCACCGGCAAAAGGCCGGGGTTGTGATCGAAGTGGAGGTCGCTGATGAAGGCCAGTCGCACGTGATGGTTCCAGATCCGGACGAAAAAGACCCCGGAGAGGGGAGAATATAAACCAGGTTCCTCCGTCCTCCTACCCGAAAAAACCGGCCCGGTTCTTTTTGGGATTGGCCTGGTCCTTTCCGGAACGGTGAAACCGGTTCATGAACACGAATATTTCCGCCCCCGCGCGCCTTCGGCAAGAAAAGACGTGCGTTAAATGGGAGACCATGCTATACAATTCGCGCGAACCACGGGCTAGTCGCCAGTTTTGGCACCTGCCAGCAACCATAGGAGGTATCACCATGAAACGTTTTGCTTTTCTCATCGCGACCCTTGGCTTCTTCTCCGCCTGCAACTCCTCGGACTCCATCATCACCTGCGACCGGTACGACCAGTGGCTGGCCTCGTGCAGCAACTGCTCGATGACCCTGTCCTGCGAGGACAACTATGACACGCTGACTCCGGACGTGCAGATCGACCTCGACGACTGCGCCGACTTCACCCTGATGGACAACCTCGGCGTGTGCGGCGACTGGACCGGCGAAGTCCAGTACTGCGTCGACCTGGGTTACGATTACCTGGGCATCACCTGCTTCGACTACTGGTGCGGCGATGACGTCTGCGACGCCGGCGAGGACGAGTTCAACTGCCCGGCCGACTGCTCCGGCGGCCCGGTCTGCGGCAACGGCGCCTGCGAAGTCGGTGAGGACGAGGTCAGCTGCGCCGCCGACTGCTACGTCTCCGTGTGCGACGACGGCGTCTGCGACGACGACGAGGACCCCGTGGACTGCCCGCTGGACTGCGCCTACCTCGTCTGTGACGACTACCAGACCTGGCTCGAGGGCTGCTTCGACGACTGCACCGCGCTCGAGACCTGCGACGCCGAATACGGCGTGCTCGACCCCACCACCGCGGCCGCCGTGTGGGACTGCGCCGTGTTCCTGGCCGACGAGGCCACCGAGGGCATGTGCCTCGAGAACACCGACGGCGAGTGTGACATCATGCTCGAAGAGGAGCTGGGCTCCTTTGGTTCCTGCACCTTCTAGTCCCCGCCCACTGATTGTTCCCTGAAAATTCAAGAAAAATAGTTCGGCACAACCGAGTGCCGCGAACTGTCTTGCTGATGGTGGACATGAAAACCGCTGGCGCGGTCTTCCGGCGAACGCAGGCGTTCGCCAACTTGGTGGACATGGTGGACTGACAGTTCGTCAAGTTCGATGAGCCCGCGCCATCTGTTCAACTCCAGTTACCCGCAAAGCGGGTTGCACAGACCAGCCCGGGCGTCGGGCGACCGGCAACGGTCGCGCCACCCTGGGAAAGCATCAAAAGAAAGAAATCTCCCAAAGCTTTTGAACCGCACCCTGCAGTCGTTTCAGACGGTGTCATGGGACCTGCCGCGCCGTCACTCCTTCTTTTTGAACAGGTTCAGAAAACTTCCGGTGGTGCGGGTCAGGGCGTTGGAGGCGTTCTTCGAGCGGCGCTCGAGCAGCCGCAGCTCGCGGGCGGCCTCGATGTGCTCGGAGTTGATCTCGACCGCCCGGATGAAGTACTGCCGGGCCGAGGCGATCTGGTCCATGTCCATGCAGACCTTGCCCAGATAAAAATAGAAGTCTGCCTCCCGGGGGGTGAGCTGGATCGCCTTCTGCAGGGCGGCCTTCACCTCGTCGCGCACGGCCAAGCGGTCGTTCTCCGGGTTGAGGTACCGCAGCCACGCCCACATGGCCAGGTGGCTGCCGTCCTCGTTCTTCTGGCGGGCCTCGAAGAACATCTGCTCGGCCAGGGTGTACTCCTTGCGGCGAAAGTGGATGATCCCCTTCTGATAGCAGACCTCGGCCTCGAGCACGCGCCTGACCTCGGCCTCGTCCTCGCGCGTCTGGGCCGGCTTGCGGTACTTCTCGCGGTTGGCGGGCTCCTTGAGCTGGTCGTAGGCCTCGGTGAGCCGGGCGAACGCGGTCTGGGCCTCGCCGACGAAGGCGTTCAGTCCCCGCCGGGACAAGGTGTCCGGGTGGAGCCGCCGGGCCAGCTCCTTGAAGCGGGCCTCGATCTCCTCGGTCGTGGCGGTGAGCGCGAGGCCGAGCCGGACGAACGGGTTCTCGTCGTCGAGGGAGGCCCAGAGTTGGCGCAGCTCGAGGACGGCCTCGGACTCCGCGGGCGCTTCGGGCGTCGCGGGGGCGGCCGGGGTGGCCGGGGCCGCGTCGCCGGAGCCGGGCGCACCGCGGTGGCCGGGCGCCTCGGGCGTGCAGGGAGCCCCGTCCTCGGCCGGGATCGCCTGCAGCAGGCGGCACGAGGCCAGGCTGTACAACAGGCTCAGGATGTCCTTGAACGACAGGGGGGTGACGGACCGCAACTGGGTGACGGTGCTGGGCGTGGCCGAAAGCAGGCGGACGAGCTCTTGCTCGGGGGGCGTGAGCTCGAAGTGCCCGACCAGGGAGGAGAGCCGCGGCGAGACCCCCAGGCGGCAACGGGAGAGCTCCTTCGTCTCGGCCTCCAGCCGGACCAGGTCGTAGCGCTCACGCAGCCCGCGCCGGATCCACGGCAGGGGATTGACCCCGTCGCCGGCGGGGACGGTCACGGGCTCGATCTGGACCTGCTCCACCGTCGGGTTGAACAGGCCCAGCAGGTGCTCGCCCACTGAGGCCGACGCCAGTTTGGGGTTGGGGCTGTCCGCGCGCACCGGCAGGCCCTGCCGGAAATGGATGGTCAGATCTCCCTGGGGGTCCGGCACCCGCAGAAAACCCTCGAAATGGGAATCCAGAAGATGTATGAGAAGAAGTGGCGGAGGCACTTGCGAGACGGGATACCAGGCCATGGCGGATTTCACCTCGATCCCGGGAGTGTAGTGGAAAATCAAATGAAGTCAATCATTCCACATGGTTCATCCCGGAACGGCGAGCACCACGCGGTCCTGATCGCCGGTCGCGGGCCGCTCGCGGGGTGCGTCCGGGTGGCCTCCGGCTTCGGTTCGCGGCTGCGCGGGCTCCTGGGCACACGGGCGCTGGCCCCGGGACAAGGCCTCCTGCTCGTCCCCTGCACGTCGATCCACATGTTCTTCATGTCGATCCCGCTGGACGTGGCCTTCCTGGCCGACGACGGTGTGGTGGTGGCGCTATATAATAATATCAGACCCTGGCGGATGTCCCGCCTCCACCCGGAGGCCTTCGCCGCCCTGGAGCTGGCCGCCGGCACCTTCGAGGCCGCCGGCCTGCGGCGCGGCGACCGGCTCGAGTTCACGCAGGTGATGTCTTCGGAGAAATCTACAGGATGACGTCGGTCCAGCCGAAGGGATCTTCCTTGCGACCATACTGGATGCCGAGCAGGTCGGCGTACATGCGGCGGGCGAGGGGTCCGGACTGGCCGTCGGCCACCTGGTGTTCGTGACCGCAGAAGGCGATGTGGGAGACGGGGGAGATGACCGCGGCGGTGCCGGTACCGAACACCTCGGTGATGCCGCCGGACACCACGCCCGAGATCACCTCGGCGATGGAGACCGGGCGCTCCTCGACGGTGAGGCCCTGGTGCCGGGCGAGCTGGATCACCGAGTCGCGGGTGATGCCGGGCAGGATGCTCCCGTTGAGCGGGCTGGTGACGAGGCGGCCGCCGATGACGAAGAAGATGTTCATCGTCCCCACCTCCTCGACGTTGCGCCGCTCCAGGGCGTCGAGCCAGAGGACCTGGGCGTAGCCCGCCTTCTTGGCCTCCCACTGGGACGCCAGGGACGCGGCGTAGTTGCCCGCGCACTTGGCCTCGCCCGTGCCGCCGCGCACGGCGCGGAAGTACTTGTCGTTCACATAAATCTTGACGGCGTTTAGGTTGTCGTTCTCCTGCGGATAATACGACGCCACCGGACTGGCGATGATGAAAAACAAATATTTATTCGACGGTCGCACGCCCAGGGCGGCGTCGGTGGCGATCATGGTGGGGCGGATGTAGAGCGCGTAGCCGTGCTTGGGCGGGATCCAGCGCTCGTCGGCGCGCACCAGCTCGACCAGGCCGCGGTAGGCCGCCTCGACGTCGAGCTCGGGCATCACCAGGCGCTTCGCGGAACGGCTCATGCGGGCGAAATTGTCGCGGGGACGGAAGCCGTACACGTGGTCCTTCTCGCCGCGGTAGACCTTCATGCCCTCGAAGATCTCCTGGCCGTAGTGCAGGCACATGGCGGCCGGGTCCATCGTCAGGGACTGGTAGGGGACGACGCGCGGGTCGTTCCACCCGACACCCTCCTCGTAATCCATCATGAACATGTGGTCGGAGAAGTACTTGCCGAAGCCCAGGCCCTGGGTCCATTCAGGGATCGGCTTGCGCTGGGAGTCGGCGCAGATCGTCACGGAAATCGACATGAGGTTCACCTCCGGGTTGTGCGTCCCAGACGGGACACGGGTTCCGGCCCGGGTTATGGCATGTTTCCGCGCGTTTGGGCAACTTGAAAAAGACACACAAAAAAGGTAAGTTCGCGCGGTCGCGGTTTTTCGTGTCCCCTGCGAAAAAAACCCGCCTGGAAAGGGTCCCACATCATGCGAGTCTCCAAACTGGTCGCCAGAACGCTGCGGGAAGATCCCAAGGACGCCCCGCTTCGAAGCCACAACCTGCTTCTGCGGGGCGGGTACATCCTGCAGGTCGCCGCCGGCATCTACACCATGATGCCGCTGGCCAAGCGCATCGCGCAGAAGATCGAGCGCATCATCCGCGAGGAGATGAACCGGATCGAGGGGCAGGAGATCACCATGCCGGTGGTCATGCCCCGCGAGCTCTGGGACGAGGCCGGCCGCTACGAGGCCGTGGGCCCCGAGATGCTGCGCTTTCGGGACCGCAACGGCCAGGACATGCTGCTGGGCATGACCCACGAGGAGCCGGTGGTGCAGGCGGCGCGCGCCCACATCACCTCCTACCGCCAACTGCCGGTGATGATGTACCAGATCCAGACCAAGTTCCGCGACGAGGCCCGCTCCCGCGGCGGCCTGATCCGGGTGCGCGAGTTCACCATGAAGGACGCCTACTCCTTCCACTCCAACCATGAGGACATGTTGTCCTACTACGACCGCTGCCACGCCGCCTACGGCCGCATCTTCCGCCGGGCCGGCCTTCGCAACTTCGTCGACGTCGAGAGCGACACCGGCATGATGGGCGGCGGCATGTCCCACGAGTTCATGTTCCTGACCGACGTGGGGGAGGACACCCTGTTCCTCTGCGACGGCTGCGGCTACCGGGCCAACCGCGAGGTGGCCCGCTTCGCCTTCACCCCCGCCCCGGTCGCCGCGGTCGGCGCCTTGGAGAAGGTGGCCACCCCCGGCATGAAGACGATCGAGGAGGTCTCGACGTTCCTCGGTGTGGGGGCCGCCGACACCGCCAAGGCCGTGCTCTATGTCCACGACAAGAAGAACTTCGTGTTCGTGCTGATCCGGGGCGACTTCGAGGTCAACGAGACGAAGCTGGCCAAGATCCTGGGCAAGGGCGAGCTCCGGCCGGCCCAGGACGAGGAGATCCGCGCCCTGGGGGCCGTGCCTGGCTACGCCAGCCCGCTGGGCCTGGACGCCACGAAGTTCACCCTGCTCGTGGACGACACCGTCCAGCGCTCGGCCAACCTGGTGACGGGGGCCAACGAGGAGGGCTTCCACGTGCGCAACTTCAACGCCGCACGGGACCTGAAGGGCGGCCGCCCCGTGGAGCTGGCCACCCCTCGCGAGGGGGACGCCTGCAGCGCCTGCGGTGCTCCGTTGCGAGTGTCCCGCGGCATCGAGATCGGGAACATCTTCCAACTGGGAACCAAGTACTCCGCCCCCATGCGCTGCGAGTTCCTGGACGCCGACGGCAAGAGCCGTCCCATGATCATGGGCTGCTACGGCATCGGCGTGGGCCGCCTTCTGGCCTCGGTGATCGAGGAGCACAACGACGCCTACGGACCGATCTGGCCGATGTCCATCGCCCCCTACGAGGTGCACGTGTGCGTGCTCGACGCCCAGAAGGGCGGCGTGGGGGAGGTGGCGACCGGGCTCCTGGAGAAACTGGAGGCAGCGGGGATCGAGGTGCTGATGGACGACCGCAACGAGAAGGCCGGCGTCCAGTTCGCCGACGCCGACCTGTTCGGCGTCCCGCTGCGGTTGATCCTGTCTCCGCGGAACCTGGCCCAGGGAATGGTGGAGTTCAAGTTCCGCGGCCGCAAGGAGAGCGAGATGTGGCCCGTCGACGAGGTCCCCGCCCGCCTGGCCGAGGTGATCGCCCGTGAAAAAGCGAAATATCTGGACTGAACCCATCTCCCGCATCCTCCGCTGCTGGGGGATCGCCTGCGCCTTGGGCGGCGTGGCCCTGATGGCGTGGGTCCTTTTGTCCCCGTTCCCGACGGTGGGTCACACGCGCCGCAACCTCGCCGCCAGGCTCGCCCAAATGGGCTTCTCGGTGGCCGAGGCCGACATCGTGGTGGCCGGCGGGCTCCCCGGGGACGGGGGGTCGTGGTGGGCCACCCATGAGCGGACCGTGGTGTTCCTGGGCGCGGGCCGGCTCGGTCGCCGGCTGGACCTGTGGGCCGTCCGGGCGGAGTTGTCCCCCGGTGGCGTGCCCCTCGCGCTGCGGGATCTGCGCAACCTCAGCGGCACCTTCCTGCACAACGAGCGCCAGGCGGCGGTCGGTCCGCGATGGGCCCTGTGGCCGTCGCCGGTCGTGCCCGGCCTCTTCCACCTGGCCTGGCTCCCCGATCCGGACCGCCGGTACCAGTTGCGGGTTGCGCCCGCCCCCGAGGACGACGCCGTCGCGATCGCCGACGGACACGCCCGGGTCTCGGGCACCGTGGGCGGGCGACCGGTCGAGGTGCGTGTGGATCTGCGGACCGGGGAGGTCCTGACCAGCGGGGACGTCACGGCCGCCCTCGCCGAGGGGGATCTCCCGGCGGACCACGCCCGGCTTGCCGGACCCCCGAAAGTCAGGTAGGGTGGGCCGCAAGGAGACCGCATGACGCCCGTCGAGATCGCCATCACCGCAGCCGCGTTTCTCACGTTCATCATGCTGGTCTTCATCTTCATGTTCTTCACGACCACCGGTCTGGGGAAACGCAAGGAGCGTGAGTTCACGTTCGCCGGGACCGAGGGGCTGCACGACCTGTACCCGGAGGTCCCCGGGGCCTGTCCCGAGGCCTACGCGATCCCCGGGGTCAACGCCCTCCTCGAGCAGATCCGCCAGGCCATGTCCGACGGACAATTCCTGCGCGCCAGGGTGCTGGCCACGCTCGTGGGGGAGCTCAAGCAGGAGCCCGACTTCTGTCCCCGGGAGCTGCGTCAGGTGCTGCTGCCGGACCTGCATCAACTGAAAATCCCGGTGGGCGCCGAGTTGATCGCCTCCCGGGTGGCCCACCCCGCCATGCGGTCCCCCCTGACGCCGGTGCTGGCCACCCTGGCCGATCCGCTGCTCTCGGATCAGAGCGAACCGCTGGCCGCCTACGACCTGCGTGGGGAGCACCGCGCGGCCAACCGGCGCCGGCTGGAGCCCGTCGTGGACATGGTCTACCAACTGAGCCGGCTGCTGCTCACCTTCGAACCCGAGTTGTTCTACGTCGACGAGGAGCTCGACCTGATCCACGTGCAGGGCCAGCAACTGGGCGCGTGGATGCCGGCCCTGGTCGTGGGGGGTCGCTTTCTCGCGCGCTCGCCCGAGCAGCAGCTGGTGCTCGTCGCGCGAAAGCTGGCCCTGTTCAGGCCCGAGTTCCGCATCCTGACGGCGTTCCCCACCGAGGAGAGCTTCCTCGGGCTGGCCGGGCACCTCGAACACCTGGGCGCCGGCCGGGAGGACCGGATCCTGGGCTGGAACCTGGTGCCGGCGGCCTCCCGTGAGAGGTGCCTTGAGGCCCTCGGCCAACTGGGCCCCGTCGGCCCCGAGATGCTGCTCCAGTGGCGCAAGGGCGCCCTCCTCACCTGTTCGCGGCTGGCGTTGCTGGTGACGGCCCAGTGGGCGCCCCTGCGGATCATCCTGGCCGAGGAGAACGATCCCGGGGTCAGGGTGGACCTGATGTCCTTCCTGTCCGGGGATCATTTCCACGAGTCCCTCCTGCAGTTGCGATCATGAACGGCCGCGTCCCGGCGGGATCGACCTTTCTCCTCTTCCTGGCGGCGCTCGGCGCCGGCGGTCTGGGAGCCTGGTTCGCCGGTCCGGCCGAGCTCTGGATCGCGGCCGGGATCGCCGCGGCCTCCCTGGGCACCCCGGCGTTCCATGGCGCCTTGCGCCGGCTCGGCTGGATCCCGGCCCCGGTGACCACCCGCGGCTGGTTCGTCGAGGTCACCTGGCAATCCACCCTCTTCCTGCCGTTCTTCCTGCTGCTGGGCTCGAGCACGGCCATGTGGCTTCTGCCCCAGCTCGGGGCCTCGGGGCGGCACATTTTCCTGGTGGGGGCCGTACTCTACCTGGTCTTCCTGGCCGCCAACGCCGTCTTCGTCTACCTCGAGCTGCGGTTGCTGACGCCGCGGGTGCTCCATCCGCAGGGGGAGGCCGACCGGATCCGCGCCTTCCGGGGCCTGCAGATGCTGCCGTATCGTCTGATCCGCTGGCAGCTCGCCCTGGTGCTGGCCCTGGGTCTCGTGGCGCACCTGACGCTGGGCGGGTTGTTCCTGGTGCCGGTGGTGCCCCTCTCCTGGTTTTTGGTGGTGGTCCTCCTCTTCCTCCTCGCAGGCTACCTGCTCCAGGTGCCCACCCTGCAGGCGATGGTGGCCGTCTCCATGCGCCGACTGGTGGCCGAGGCACCCATGGATTTCTCGCAACTTCGCTCCCCTTTGAGCCTGAAGTTCAAGTTGCGGGTCTGGTTCGGAACCCTGGCGTTCCTGGCCATCGCGATCTCGGCGACCTGGAGCCTGTTGCAGCAGTGGAACAACACCGGGGAGTTCGCCCTGCGGCTCTCGCGGGAGCGCGTGCGGACGGTGCTCCAACTGCATCAGGAGCGCATGACCTGGGGTCCCCAGGGGGATCCCGCCGCCCTGATGCTCGCGCTGCTGGCCGAGTCCGCCGAGGGGGACGAGGGGTTGTACTACTGGGTGCCGAGCCAGGGCGGCATGGTCCGCGTGGGTGAGAACGCCCAGCCGGTGCGGCTGCCCGTGGCCCTGCGATCCCGGCTGCGTGCCGGCGGGCAGGGGGATCTGGAGTGGGTGGATCGCGGGCTGTACGGCACCTTCCGGACCGTGTACTGGAAGCAGCAGACCCTTGGCACGCTGGCGGTGCTCTACCCGCAGGATCCGGACTGGGCCCAGCTGGGCTCCCGCTCGAAGGTGCTGCGGATCGTGGTGTTCTTCGTCCTGCTGTTCCTGCTCGCGTTCGGGGGGGTGACGCACTTCGTCCATGAGCTCGTCGCGCCGCTGGCCGAACTGGAGGCGCAGTTCCATGCGATCACGGCCGGCAAGATGCGGGATCCGGTGCTCCCCCGGGGAGAGGTGGACGAGCTGGGCCGCCTCTCGTTCGCGTTCGAGCGGATGCGCGCCACCATCGTCGACAAGCTCGCCACCATCGAGGCGCTCAACGTCGGCCTCGAACACAAGGTGCAGGCCCGGACGGCGGACCTGGCCGAGGCCAACGGCCACCTGCAGGCCGCCCTCGAGGATCTGCAGGCCGCGCAGGACCAGCTCGTCATCACGGGGCGGCTGGCCGCGGTGGGCCGCCTGCTCGCCGGGATCGCCCACGAGATCAACAACCCGGTCAACGCCATCTCCAACGTGCTCGGACCCATGTCCGGGGTGCTCGGCGAGCTCCAACGGGCGCCCGGCGTGGACCCGCAGGTCGGTCAGGACCTGGTGGCCATGACCCGCATCGTCGAGCGCGGCACGCGCCGCATCCAGCAGATCGTGGAGCGGGTCACCTGCACCCTCACCACCGACGCGACACCTCCGGTCCCGGTGAACCTGCGCGCGGTGGTCGCCGGCACCCTGGAGCTGCTCCGGGAGCCGCTGGCCGGAGTGCAGGTGCTCCTCGAGGTGCCGCCGGACGTGGAGGTCATGGGTCAGGTCACCTCCCTGGAGCAGGTCTTCACCAACCTGTTCGTCAATGCCGCCCATGCCATGCAGGGGCAGGACGAGCGGCGCCTGTCCGTGACCGCGGTGCGGCGGGTCGGCCGGGTGATCGTGGAGGTGGAGGACACCGGATCCGGGATGTCCGACGCGGTGCGTGAGAAGATCTTCGACCCGTTCTTCACGACCAAGGAGGTCGGGGAGGGCATGGGGCTGGGTCTTTCCATTGTTTATGATATACTCACGCGCTGCGGCGCCCAGTTGGAGGTGGCCTCCCAGGAAGGGAAGGGCTCGACCTTCAGGCTGATATTTTTGACGCCGGACCCCACCTGACGGAGGGAGTAACCATGAAACGCTGTCTCGGAATCCTGATCCTGCTGGCGCTCGTGTCCTGCGACGACGACCCGTCGAACCACGGCACGAACAACGTCAACAACACCAACAACACCAACAACCAGAACCTGCCGCCACCCCTGTGCCAGAGCGCGCCGGGCGGGCCGGTGACCTTCACGGACATTTCGACCGAGGCCGGGATCGATCCCGACGGCGCCCACCTGCTGGGCAACCGCCTCGGGGCGGTGGATCTCGACGGGGACGGCTACCCCGAGCTCGTCGTCCACACCGGGGACGGCTACAACCGGGACGCGGTCGACGCCCAGGATTTCCAGCGGAAAAAGCGCGTGCTGCGCAACGTCGAGGATCCGCAGAACCCGGGCCGGCGCGTCTTCGTCGAGCACACGGCCGCGTCGGGCTACGACGCGGTCCCGGGCGGCGAGGAGGGGGGGCGCGGGGCCAGCTTCGCCGTGGCGGGGGACGTCAACGGCGACGGCCACCTGGACCTGGTGTCGGTGGTGTACGCCTCCACGGCCGAGACCGCGGTGGTGGACGACACGACCGTGCTCCTCGGGGACGGCGCCGGACGCTTCACGCCCGAGGTGCGGGCCCAGCCCTGGATCGACGACCAGTACTATTCCGTCACCTCCGCCGCCCTCACGGACTACAACCGGGACGGCTCCCTCGACCTCTTCATGGGATACTCGTACAAGACCTACGGCGCCTCGCCCCAGCAGGACCGGCTGTTCCGGAACTCGGGGTCCGGCGTGTACGGCGACGTCACCGACTCGGCCGGCCTCACCACGCTCACCGGCGGCGAGGCCGAGGGGCGCAACCACAAGGCAACCTGGGGGGTCACCGTGTGCGACATCAACCGGGACGGCTGGCCGGACCTGCTGTCCAGTTCGTACGGTCGCGCGTGGAATCAGTTGTTCCTGGGCGTGGACGGGCGCACGTTCACCGACGTGTCTGCGAGCTCGACCTACCGCTCCGATGACGAGGAGGACTACTCCGACAACCAGTTCTACGTCTGCCACTGCATGTATTTTGCTGGTCCCGAGTGTGACGAGGTGGAGCCCGGGCAGGCCTTGATTCAATGCTCCAATCAGGACGACTACTGGTACGTCGGGGTCGACGATCAGCCGCACCGCAACGCCGGCAACACCTTCACCACCTTGTGCGCCGACTTCGACAACGACGGTGACCTGGACGCCTACCACGCCGAGATCCAGCACTGGCACATCGGGAAGAGCTCCGATCCGTCCCAGCTCCTGCGCAACACCGGGGAGACCCCGCTGCGCTTCGAGCGCCCGGGCAACGCGGTCACCGGGCTGTCCCGCGAACACGAGATGGTCGATTGGAACGAGGGTGACATCACCGCCGCCGCCCTGGACTTCGACAACGACGGCCTGCTGGACATCCTGGTGGGGGACTCGGACTACCCGGGCACGAAGGCCCGCCTGTTCCGCCAGAACCCCGATCACACCTTCGAGGAGGTGGCCGAGGAGCTCGGGCTGGTGGCGCCCCGCGCCGGTGGCGTGACATATTTAGATTATGACCAGGATGGGGATCTGGATCTCCTCGTCGGGTTCTCGCGCATGCGCTGCACGACGGCGGACGCGGACTGCATCTTCGACGAGCCGCGGGTGCGCCTGTTCCGCAACGAGGGCGGCGAGGCCCGGAACCGGGTCGTCTTCCGCCTGCGCGGCGGCGGCGTCTACGGCTTCTCCAACACCTCCGCCATCGGCGCCCAGGTGAGCGTGACGGCCGGCGGGGTGACCCAGGTGCGCGAGCTCATGTCCGCGTACGGGCACTTCGGGATCCTCACGCCGCTGGACCTGTGGTTCGGGCTGGGGGACGAGTGCGCGATCGAGCGCGTGGAGATCCGGTGGCCCAACCTCGAGAACACCGTCACCGTGCTCGAAGAGGTTTCGGCCAATTACATTTATTACATCGACGAAGTGGAAGGACTGCTGCAATGGGAAGCGCTGCCGGTCGAATGATCCTGATCCTCGTCCTGCTGGTCCCGCTCCTGGTACCGGCATCCTGCGCCGAGCCCGGCAAGAAGAGCACGCCGGCCGTCCAGGAGTGGCACGAGATGTCCGTGAGGTATGTGTTCCCGTCGGTGGTCCTGCCGGGCACCCGTCTCTGGATCGAGGGCGGCCCGTTCCCCGACGAGAGCTTCGGGACCACCGAGGTCGTCCTGGAGGGGACCTTCCACCACGACGACGGCTTTGCGCAGGTGTTCGAAGCCCTGCCCGCCGTGCGTCACCGCGCGGACCGCGTCTACGTGGACCTCTCCGACGCGGTGTTCGCCCGCATCTGCGGCGGTGATCCGCGTCCGGGCCAGCTGCTGGTGAACGTCCGGGTCCGCTCCACCTCCCTCTTCTCGGGTCGCGCCTACACCTCGTCCACGCTGCCGGCCGACCTGGTCACCGCCCTCGAGCTCGCCCCGGAGCTCCTCGCGGTCCAGGCCGACCCCTTCGTGAGCCTGGAGGGGAAGCTGGACTTCACCGGGCGGCGGCTGGTGCTGTCCGAGCAGGAGGGGGTCAGCGTGGCCGTCCTCGAGGGCTGCCTGCTCCCGGAGGGCGCCGCCGGACCCTGCGAGACCGACGGCGTGTCCGTGGGACCCGTGGAGCTGCCCGTCTCCGATCCCGACCCCCGCACCCGGGACGGCGGCTCGGTGGTGCTGCCCTCCTTCGTGTTCGGCGTGCACCCGGCCAGCTTCACGGGCACGCTGCGGCTGCGCAACCGCCCGGCCCTGGGACCGGAGGCCGACTCCGCGTCGCTGCCGGTCTCGCTGGAGCTGCTCGAGGTGGAACTGACCCAGGTGTCCACCGTCCGTTCGTCCCTGGGTGGATACGTGGACCTCCACGGGCACGCCTTCGCGCCCGCCGCGAATGGGTGCGCCACGACCTTTTCCCTGCTGGGCACCTGGACCCCCGAGGGCGGATCCTCCCAGGCGCTGGACCTGATCTGGATCCCGGAGATCCGGGACGGGGACCTGGCCCGACACGTGCTCGATGATCAGGCGGACCTCGGCGAGGTGCTGGACCTTAGGACCGCCCGGGGCGTGGTCGACGCCGATCTGACCGCGCGGGTCTGCTGCGGCGCCGACTGCGAGGACAGCAACACCGTCCCCATGCGCCTCGAGCTCGTGCCCGTCCTGCAGAAGGTCCGGTTGATGTACCAGGACAGTTACTTCTCGGCGCTGGCCCAATGGGGGCTCACCGGCGTGGACGCGGCCATCCGGGATCGGGCGCTTCAGGTCATCCGCGGCCTGTACGACGGGATCCATGTCGAGATCACCGAGGAGGAGATCACCGACTACCGGCTCTTTTCGCGCGTGGAGATCCACGGCTTCGATCCCAACGGCTACGGGCTGCTCGGTTACGATAATTCCCCGGGCAAGGACGTCGGCAACGTGCGGCTGCACGACGTGCTGGGCGGGCACAACGCCCTCACCCAGGAGGACGGCTACCCGGGCTATGGCGGAGTCTTCCTGCACAGTTTCTTCGGGCTCTCCCAGACCCCGCCCGCGGGCCTCGTCCCGATGGAGATCGCCGACGCTATGTTCGACCGGGTCTTCGACCCGTTCCGGCCGGATCGCAAGGGGACCCCCGTGAACGCGCAGGAGGCGGCCTCATACACGCCGGTCTCCCACGGCCCGTCCTGCGCGTCGGTGGGCGCCAACCGGCTCGAGCGCGTCGCCTGCGCCGTGTACGTGCTCGGCACCCTCCTGGGCACCACCCTCGCCCACGAGATCGGCCACAGCCTGGGGCTCGCCCAGCCCTATGTGGACGGGGCCTTCCACAACCCCGGGGACGCCCCCCTGCGCCTGATGGACGCCGGCAACGCACGGTCGTTCGTGGAGCGCGCCGGCCTCAGCGAGGCCGGGTTCGAGGCTTTCTGCGCCGAGGATTTTCTCTACCTGCGTGACGTCCTCCCGGACCCGGACAGCGAAGGCAGCGCTGCCGGGCGCCCGGCCTGCAACTAAGCGCCGGGGTCTGGAAAACTCCGTGCGCCGGTCCCTGCCGCTCCTTCTCCTCCTGTTGTCCACCTGCGACTGGTTCGGCTCCCGCAAGGAGGCGCCCGCGCCGGAGAAACCCGTCCAATTCTCCGAGGATCCGGCCTACCTGGCCATGGTCCGGGACCGCATGACCCAGGAGCGCGGGCCGTGGGACCGCTACCTCTCCGCCGGTGGCAACCTGGTGAGGGAGGGTCGGCGGTTCAAGGCGTACGTCTTCCTGCGCCAGGGCATCTCCATCCAGCAGATGCAGAGCGTGCTGGTCCTGGGGAAGACCGAACTGGTCCCCGGGGAGTCCCCCGTGGCCGCGACGCGGGAGCTCGAGGGGACCGTGCACGAGCTGCATCTGGTCCGGCTCGGGCCCGACCTGGACCAGCACCTGTTGTTCACCACCCAGGGGCGTCAGGTCTCGGGCTATCATGTCATCACCAGCGTCTATTGGGACGTGCGCGAGGCGCCGCGCGGGCGTTGGGAGTTCCGGGAGGTGTGGAAGGTCTCCCACGCGTATGACCCGACCATCCCGGAGAGCTACTCGCCGCCGGACTTCCACTATTGGGACGTGGACGACGACGGCGTGCAGGAGATCGTCGTCACCAATCCGTGGAAGGGGGCGCCGCCGCCCTGGCGGTACCGCTGGGCGGTCTTTCGGTGGCACCCTCCCTACCGTCGTCTCGTCCCGTTGCGGGGGCTGGCCCTGTTCCCCTTCCGGGACCAGGAGCCCGACTGGCTGGTCTGGTCCGTCCTCGAGCAGCAGCGGATGCAACAGGCCGACGAGCTCGTCCGCGCCTTCGCCACCTCCCCCTCCTGCGACCCTTCCCCCGCCCTGCTGCAGGCGCTGGCCTATTTCCCCGGCCAGCCGGAGGGCCCTCCGGTGATCCTGGACCGCGACGAGCGATCCTGCCGACTCCGGGCCGACCTCGCCTCGGCCAAGGAGCGCATGCGCATGCAGGTCGAGCTGGTGGCGGACGTCTCCCCGTTCACGACCCGGTGGCGGATCTGCCGCATCCAGTTGTTCCGCCTCAGGCGTTGAAGTGCATCTCGGCGGCGGACGGGCACAGGGTGCACACGATGCCCTGGATGATCTGATCCTGGACGACCGGGGAGATCCACAGGTAGAGGGAGGTGCCCGAGACGGGGCACGAGGTGATCCGTCCGGTCTCGAGGGCGTCCTCCAGGTTGCCCAGGATCTGGGGGGAGAAGAACGCCAGGGGGGTCACGTGGAAGCGCTGGCCGATCAGACCGTCCCCCAGCCACTTGCGGGCGGACTCGTTGACCCAGGTGACGACCATGCGGGTGTCGAGGAACAGCATGCCGAAGGGATGCTGGATGAAGGCGGCCTGCAGGTCGAAAGGCGGAGGAGGGCCGGGCTCTGGGCCGCGCACGGGGATGGGCCCGGACTCCGCCTCCGGGGCGCCGTCGCTGCCGGCGAGATCGCCGAGGGTGAGCAGCCGGTCCCGAGGGGCGAACGACAGCAGGCCGAAGAGGAAGGCGGCCAGCTTGGGCGAGATCGTCCGGCGTTCCAGCGGGAGGTTCAGTTCGCCGGACTGGTGGAACATCGGCAGCACGCCGAACGTGAGCTCGTGCAGCAGCACGCCCAGCGCGAAGGCGTCGGCCCCGGCGTTGGGCATGCCGCCCGAGAAGATCTCGGGGGGGAGGTACTCGCGGGTGACGTTCATGGCGAGCCAGTCGTCGAGGCGCCGCATGGGCACGAAGTCCAGCACCACCACCCACGGATCCCGGGGACCCTTCGTGAGGAAGATGTTCTCCGGCTTGATGTCGCCGTGGAGCATGTTCCGGTCGTGGATGGTCCGCAGGCAGGAGGCGACCTGGGCCCCGACGGACCGGATGAAGAACTCCGACAGTTCCCGGTGCCCGGAGATGTGCCGCGCCAGGCTCTCCCCGTCCAGGAGGTCCATCACCCAGTAGGGTCCGAGCTCGGGATCCTCCCCGAGGTCCAGGGTCCGGACCAGGTGCGGGTGAGAGAACTGGAGTCCGAAGCGGGCGCCGGCGAGGAAGTGCTGGACCTGGTCCGGCTGCAGTTGGCCCTCCTTGCGCAGGAGGATCTTCACCGCCACGCTCCGGTGCTCGATGGTGTCCTCGGCCTCGAACACGGCCGAGAGGCCGCCGGTCCCGGCCAGCCGGATGAGCCGGTAGCGGTTCTGCAGGGTGCGGGGAATCTCGAAGATCGGGTTCATGGGAGCACCGTCCTCAGGGTCAATTGCCCCAGCCTATCCTTTTTTCGAAGACAACAATAGTGCGATCTTGAGGCGCCCCTGCCCGGGGAGGAGAGGGGCAGCACCAGACAGAAGGTCACATAGCCCGGGAAGGAGCGCTCCAGCATCGCGCGGGTCCGCTCGGTGGGCGGTCCCCGCCCGATCCAGGCCACGTTGGGGTTGCACAAGATGTCGGCGTCCTGGGCGCGGACATGGGTCCAGGACGCCTGCTTGAGGTGTCCGGGCTTTGAGAAGGACCCGGTCTTCACCTTCATGCGGGCGACCGTCGGATCGGTCAGGCCGAAGGTGTCCACCACGCGCCCGATGCGGCTCTCGAAGGCGAGGGCACCGGCGCCCCCGACGACCATGACGGTGCGGCGCCGCACGGCCTCGGGGATGAGCCGACGCAGGGCCCGCCCCACCTTTTCCCGGTCCCGGGCGAAGTGCACCATGCCGGCGATGCTCTCCATCATGAACTGGGTGCGTTCGGAGGCCAGGGAGGCGCGGGAAAAGCGCCAGGAGGCGAGGCCGGTGGTCGCGACGAAGGCCGTGCACGCGAGGGCTGCCAGGGGCCAGGTGATCCGGGGGCGGCCGGCCCTTTTCGCGAGCCAGACCGACCAGGCGGCGACCCCGGCGGCGAGGCTCGTGAGAAAGAGGGGCCAGGCCGGCGCGAAGAACCGGAACTGGGCCATGAAGTCCCCCCCCGAACGCGTGATGTGGGCGCCCAGCAGCAGGAACAGGCCCGCCGACAGGATGGAGAGCCGGCGCGCACCCGGGAGGCGATCCCCAGTGCCGGGCAGGGCGATCCCGGCGAAGAGCGGGAGGGTCCAGTAGAGATGATAGGTGGAGAAGAAGGCGTGGGCGTAGGCGCGCCCGTGGCGGAACAGGAAGGAGGGTTCGATCCCCGTGATCTTCGTGTGGTAGGTCATGGGCAGCCACTGACCGTAGACGATCCGGCGCCAGAGGAAATGCGCGCCTACGACCGAAAGGAAGATCAGCCACGCGGTGGCCGGGCGGATCAGGGGTCGCAGGAAGAACCGGCCTTCCCGTGAAGGCCGGGCGTCCGAAGACGGCCGGGCGTCCTTCCAGGTGACCAGGAGGAGCCAACCGAGCGCGGCCGCGCCGAGGAACACGCCTTCCGGACGGGTGAGGGCGCAGACGGCCCAGAACAAGCCGACCGTAGACGGTCGGGCGACCGTGGACGGTCGGGCGACCGTGGACGGTCGGGCGACCGTGGACGGTCGGGCGGCCTTCCCATGCCGGCCGGGTTCCGAACACCGCCAGGTGGCCAGCGTGGCCGCGGTCAGGAGGGCGGCAAAGAGCATGGTCTCCATGCCGGTGGAGACCCAGAAGGCGAACGGACCGAAGGTGACGGCCGCCGCCAGGACGCCGGCGACGAGGGTCAGGCGCAGGCCGCCCTCCGACTCCGGCGCGAGTTGCCGGGCGAGGTCGGACAGGGAGAAGAGCGTCCAGCCGGCGGCGAGGGCTCCGAGGATCCAGGCGGTGGTCTGAAGGGGCAGGGACAGCCGGTGGGCGCCGGCCAGCAGGACCACCCAGAGGAAGTTCGAGTAACCCTCCACCGCCTCCCCAGGGTTGTACTCGGGGACGCCGTGGCGGGCCAGATGGACGGCGTATCGGAAGGAGATGTAGGCGTCGTCGCAGGTGAACCAGGTCAGGAAGGTGGTGTGGATCAGCAACAACGCGATCGCGGCAGCCAACAAGAGCCACACAGGGAGGTCCGCGCCGCCCGCGACCGGGTCTGGGCGCCGCCCTCTCCAGAACATGATGAAATCCCGGAGGTTTCTCAAGGTCACTTGTTGTGGGAGCAGACCCGGTTGCGTCCGGAGTGCTTGGCTTCATAGAGGGCGCGGTCGGCGGCCTCCACCAGCTCCTGGGGGGACCCGATCAGGGGGTCGGGGAGGCTGGCGATACCGATGCTCACGGTCACGGTGAGGTGCTGTCCCTCGTAGACGAACGGGCGGTTGGCGATGTTCATGCGCAGGCGGTCGGCCAGGATGAGGGCGTTCTCATGGGGGATCCCGCGCGTGATGAGGGCGAACTCCTCGCCGCCATAGCGGGCGAACACGTCCTCGGAGCGGATGGACCCCGTCACGCGGCGAGCCATCTCGACGAGCACGGCGTCGCCGCACAGGTGCCCGTACGTGTCGTTGAAACGCTTGAAATGATCCAGGTCGAACATGAACAGGGTGACCGGAAAGTGGTGCCGCAGGGCGTAGGCGAACTCGGCTTCGAGCCGCTCGACGAAGTAGCGCTTGTTGTAGGTCTTGGTGAGCCCGTCACGCAGGGCGGACTCGAACATCTGGCGCTGGAAGTTCTCCTCGACGTTGTCGTGGTAGGTGAACTTGAGGATGGAGGTGGAGCCGACCTGGATCTTGTCGCCGTCGCGCAGGAGGCGCCTGGTGACGCGCTCGCTGTTGATGTAGGTGCCGTTGGTGCTGCTGAGGTCCTCGAGCATCACCTCGCCGCCGGGGAGCGCGATGAGGCGGCAGTGGGAGCGGCTGATGCCGTCGTCGATGAGCACGATCTGGTTGGTGTGGCCACGGCCGATGACCATCTCCTCGTTGTCGATCCGGAACATCTGCCCCACGTTGCTGCCCGCGATGATGATCAGGCACGCATAGTTCTTTTTCTGCGGACTCTGCAGGTTGGCGATGTTGACGATCTTGGTGCTTTCGGAAATTTCTTCTTCGGCCACGAGGTCCTCCTGAGGTGGACGGAAAGAAACGGAGCCGCTTTCCGGTGGGCGAATCGTATTCCTTTTTAATACTTTGTGCAAGCCCGGAACCGGCAGATCGCCACGGCGGGCGTCCGGGCGGATCCAGGAGGAGAGATCACCACTCATTCGGGCTTTTCCAGGTGTTCCTGACGTTCGACGCCGACGCGGGATGGTCTGAACTGGAGGCTCATTTGACGTATTTTCTTCATATTATCAACAAGTTACATGGTTTTTAAAGTGACCCTTCGTCCGAGGGGGGGATTTCATCGGGGACCCAAGAAATATCTTGACAAGCGGGAGTCGCTTACTTATAAAGCTGAGTCGCACGCTTTCGTGTGGACGCGGTCCCTCGCTGGCGTAGCTCAACCGGCAGAGCAGCTGATTTGTAATCAGCAGGTTGCGGGTTCAAGTCCCATCGCCAGCTCTGACCGCCACCTCAAATTCCCCGGGTTTGAGTGAAGCGGTTGCCGAGGAACGGAGGCAGTGCCGTTCCGTCTTGTTTTGGTGGGGTTCCCGAGCGGTCAAAGGGAGCAGACTGTAAATCTGCCGCCGTACGGCTTCGGTGGTTCGAATCCACCCCCCACCACAGCCTTCCGAGACGCCGCGGTCCGGAAGGTGGGCGATTGCGGGAATAGCTCAGTTGGCAGAGCATCAGCCTTCCAAGCTGAGGGTCGCGGGTTCGATTCCCGTTTCCCGCTCCGTTTCGCGCCGGCCATGCCCATATAGCTCAGTCGGCAGAGCACCTCCTTGGTAAGGAGGAGGCCATCGGTTCAAATCCGATTGTGGGCTCAGACGGTCTTTTCAAGAACCCGGCCTTTGGGCCATTTTTTGGAGGAGTTAGTAATGGCAAAAGAAAAATTCGTTCGCGACAAACCGCATGTGAACATCGGCACCATCGGCCACATCGACCATGGCAAGACCACCCTGACGGCCGCCATCACCAAGTATCTGGCCACCAAGGGCGGCGCCAAGTTCGTGCCGTTCGACGAGATCGACAAGGCCCCCGAAGAGCGCGAGCGCGGCATCACGATCAACACCGCCCACGTCGAGTACCAGACCGAGAAGCGTCACTATGCCCACGTGGACTGCCCGGGGCACGCCGACTACATCAAGAACATGATCACCGGCGCGGCGCAGATGGACGGCGCGATCCTCGTCGTCTCCGCCCCCGACGGCCCGATGCCGCAGACCCGCGAGCACGTGCTGCTGGCCCGCCAGGTCAACGTGCCCTACATCGTCGTCTTCCTGAACAAGGTCGACATCATGG
>Ga0302247_1000306_pt1 | contig 53254 bp, 50 predicted proteins | sample AAG_UR_Ile_MG_FD_193529 | JGI IMG/M metagenome (GOLD analysis project Ga0302247, IMG submission 193529) | Enriched activated sludge microbial communities from anaerobic digester in WTTP, New Holstein, Wisconsin, United States - AAG_UR_Ile | ecosystem: Engineered > Bioreactor > Anaerobic >...
TATCGGCATCCCGCAGGCCCTCTCCATGCACGGCTATATGCCGCTGTGGAAAACCTTCCTCGAGCGCTTAGGCTTCGAGGCGGCGCCCTCAGGAGCATCGAAGGCCGCCCACAAGGAGACAGGAATCCGTATAGCCAGATCGGACTTCTGCTTTCCGGTGAAGATGGCGCTTGCCCACGCGCATGAGCTTTCCCACCGAGATGATGTGGACGCGCTCTTCTATCCGACCGTAATTAGCGAGAAGAAGCAGGAGGGCGGGCTGCCTCGCATCTCCTGCCCCTATGTTATGTCCTTTCCCTCCCTCACATCGGGTACGCTCGAGCTTCCCTTGCCGGTGATCGCGCCGGTTGTGGATTTCCGTCTTGACGAGAGGCTCATCGTGGAATCGCTGGGACGCGCGCTTGCCGCATACGGGCCTTCCGAAAAGGAGGTTCGGGCGGCCTATAAGGCGGGCCTCGAGGCTCAGCAGAAATTTTTGAACCGGCGATGGGAATACGGCCGCACCCTGATGAAGAAAATAAAGGATGAGGGCAAGAAGGGAATAGTCTTCATAGGGAGGCCCTATAATCTGTATGATTCCGTGGTCAACATGTCCCTCCCGGAGCGCTTTGCCGGAAAGGGCTTTGAGATCTTTCCATACGAATGCCTTATCGATCCCTCCGACTGGAGCACGGATGTCTACCACATGTACTGGTACTACGGCGAGCGCATTCTCACCCTTGCCGGAAGAATACGCCGGATGAAAGACCTGTATCCCGTATATCTTACGAACTTTGGATGCGGCCCCGATTCCTTCGTGCTCACCCGCTTCGAGGAGATCATGAAGGGCCGGCCGTACCTTATAATCGAGCTCGATGAGCACGGTTCCGATACCGGCTATCTCACCCGAATCGAGGCCTTTATGGACGTCCTCCGCGGACACACAGGGGAGACCGAAAAACCGGCCGCTTCTCGAGCGCAATTCCATTCCACCTGGAAGCAAAAGGGCCGAAAGCTCTGGATTCCTCCCATGCACGAGGTCTCGCCTCGCATAACGGCGGCTGGTTTCCGGGCATGGGGCTTCGACGCGGAGGCCCTTCCCATGGAGGAGGGCCTGGCTCACGAGATCGGCAGGCGCGGAGTGCGCGGAAGCGAGTGCCTGCCGGCCAGCACCACCATAGGCGTATTTTTGCGCACCCTGCGCGAGATCGATGCCGACCCCAACGAACACGCTCTCTTCATGCCGACGGCCGAGGGGCCCTGCCGCTTCGGCCAGTACACCCTTCTGCACAGAAAGATAATGGCGGAGAATGGTTTCGAAGGTGCCGAGATATTCTCCCCATCGTCAGTCAATTCATATATGGGCATGCCCGAGAGCCTTCGTATGTATCTCTGGGACATCCTCATCTCCGGAGATATGCTCTACAAGCAGATCTGCTCACGCAGGCCCTATGAGGTGGAGCCGGGCTCCGTCGACAGGGCGGCCGACGAGGCGATAAGACAGGTGGAAGAGACCGCGGAACGAAAAGGCGACCTGATTGCGGCAACGGGAAGGGCGCTCGAGTTGATCGCGCGCGTTCCGGTTTACGCCGGGAAGAAGCCTCTGGTCGGCATAGTGGGAGAGATCTACGTGCGCTGCAACCCCTACTGTAACAACCGGCTGGTGGAGGCGATCGAGGGCTTCGGCGGAGAGGCGTGGCTTGCGCCCATCTCGGAATGGATTTTGTACACCTCGTGGATGGAGCGCTATTTCGCGAAGTTGCACCGCACCGGGTTTTGGAACAGGACTCTGGTGGGGCTTAGGACGGCCTACATCTTTCATCGCTATAATAAATTCGAGGCAGCCATGGATACCTATCTCGCCCATCGCCGCGAACCGGCCATGGAGATGGTGCTCGAATACGGAAAGCGCCACCTGCCGCTCGATTTCGAGGGCGAGGCCATTCTGACGCTGGGGCGGGCCGAAGCCTTCGCCGAGGCCGGGGCCGCCCTGGTGGTTAACTGCGCGCCCTTTGGCTGCATGCCGGGAAACATCACAGGCGCGCTTTTCAGGAGCGGTCCGGCCGTGCGAGGAGTTGAGGATGCGCCCGTAGAAAACCTGCCGGAATCCGAGGGGTTGCCGCTTCGGACCGTATCCCTCTTTTACGACGGCGAGAGCGACGTCAATCGGCTGGTGGGTGTGTATCTTCGAAACGCCGCCGAGGGCGGAGAGGCCGGGGCCTCTTCACTCGTGGCAGCCGCTGCCGAAGCGGAAGGCCCGGCGCGAAAGAGGATTGACGGCGAACGGGCCGGCATGGCCTAATGGGCGCGAAATTTTTAAGCGTAGGAGCGCTTCAGCCCATGTCCATCAAATCCAAGATACGCACCATCCCGGACTTTCCCCAAAAGGGCGTGATGTTTCGCGACATCACCACCCTTCTAAAAGACCCGGACGGTCTTCGCGAGGTCATCGACTCCTTCGTGGAACGCTACAGGGACGTTCCCGTGGATGCGGTCGTGGGGCTCGAGGCGCGCGGCTTTATATTGGGCGGGGCTGTCGCCTATCGCCTCGGAAAGGGCTTCGTGCCTGTGCGAAAGAAGGGCAAGCTCCCATATAAAACCGAGAGCTACGAGTACGAACTCGAGTACGGCGCCGACGCCATCGAGATGCACGTCGACGCAATAGGAAAGGGCGACCGTGTGCTCATCGTCGACGACCTGCTTGCCACCGGCGGCACCGCCCTCGCGGCGGCTAAGCTCATCGAGAAGTTAGGGGGAAGGGTCGTGGAGATGGCGTTTATAGTGGACCTTCCCGACGTGGGCGGGCGCGCAAGGATAGCCGGGGCGGGATACCGAATGTTCGCCCTCTGCGAGTTCGAGGGGGATTGAGGGGGCCGCCTTCGGCGATGCTTTTAAATGCCGGGCTAAAACCTTCAGCCTTCTAACAGGGTGGGGCTTTTGTAATTACCTGTCGTCCGCCTAGTCGTCATCGTTGTCAGCGTACTCTCCGTCGCCGGCCATAAAATCGGCGTAGTCCTTATACCTGGCTCGCTGCTCCGGCGTCATTCTCTCCATTTGCTTTTTAGCCTCGGCCCAAATAGCCTCTTCACTATCCATGGGCTTTTCTTTTTTTTCCATTTTCCCTCCGTCCTTGCACCGTTGGGCGATATTCCCGGCATCCTTTCTTCCGGTTTGCGGCCCCCTTATACTATAAAAACGCATATCGAAGGATGAACACCGCACCAAGCGCGAACATGATGGGGTGCACCTCCCTGAACCTCCCGGTAAGCAGCTTGATGATAGGATATGAGATAAAGCCGAAGGCCAGGCCGTCGGCTATGGAATAGGTGAGAGGCATGCCTATTATGACCAGAAAGGCCGGAAGCGACTCGGTTATGTCGGAAAAATCTATCCGCGCGGCGTTTCGTAGCAGCATGGAGCCCACAAACACCAGGGCCGGGGCTATGACAGGATAGAGCGTAATGCTCCCGCCGCCCGGCGCGAATCCGCCGCCGATCATTTTGGCCAGCGGCTCGAAGAATAGAGCGGCCAGAAACAAGAGCCCAGCCACTATGGCGGTAAGCCCGGTGCGGCCCCCCTCCTGAACGCCTGCCGAGCTCTCCACATAGGTCACCACGGTCGAGGTGCCGAGCGCCGCGCCGAGCACCGAGGCCGCCGAGTCGGTAATGAGTATCTCGCGAAGCTTAGGGACGGTGCCGTCCTCCTTCATCAAGCCCGCCTGCTGCGTCACTCCCACCACCGTGCCGATCGTGTCGAAGAGGTCCATAAAAAGAAACACGAGTATGAGCGGCCAGTACTCGGGCCTAAGCGCCGCCAAAAGGTCCATCTTTAAAAACGTGGGCTCTATGGAGGGCGGGGCGCTCATCACGCCGTGGTATTGGACAATGCCAAATGGAAGGGCCGCTATCGTAATAACGAGCATGCCTATAAGCATCGCGCCCCTAACGCGAAGGCGCGAGAGTGCCGCCATTATTATAAGCCCGGCGAATGGCAGGAGTACGTGCAGGGAGCGCACATCGCCGAGCTTCAAAACGCCCGCGGGGGACTTCTCGACGATGCCGCCGTACACCAGGCCGATGAAGGCTATAAAAACCCCTATCCCCACCGCTATGCCTGCCTTGAACGAGGGCGGAATGGCGTTTATAATCTCCTCGCGCACCTTGAAAAGCGAGAGGAGGAGGAAGATCACTGCCGAATGGAAGATGATTCCCAGGGCGACCTCCCAGGGTACTCCCATTGCCACTATCACCACGAACGAGAAGAAGAAGTTCTCGCCCATGGCGGGTGCAAGCGCTATGGGGTAGTTCGCCCAGAGGCCCATGGCGACGCTCGCAATTGCGGCCGACAGGCAGGTGGCTACAAGCACCGCTCCGAAATTCATGCCCCCCGCCGAGAGGATTGCCGGCTGTACGAAGATGATGTATGCCATGGTGACGAATGTGGTAAGCCCGGCGAGCACCTCGGTGCGGACGGTGGAGCCGCGCTCGCTGATCTTAAAGAAACGGTCCAGTGCATTCATGCTATCCTCCGGTCGCGCGTCAGGGGCGCGCTGTTTTTCAGGTCCTGCCGGCGGGCGCGGGCGAGGCTATACCGAACAGGGTGTATTCGGTGATGTTGTCGAGCGCGGCGCGGATGTCGCCTATTTCACCGTATACCAGCCACTGCAGAAGGACCTGCTTTACGCTTCCAAGGATGACGTAGGAGATGATGTCGGGGTCGAACTCCCTTATGGTGCGGCCCTCCATGCCCTCCACGAGGAGCTGGCGGATTGCGGCGAGGATCTTGGAAAAAAAATCGGAGACGCTCCGGTCGAACTGATCGTCATGGCCCAAGGGGGCTGTGATGAGGAGCAGGGCGAGGTCGCGGTTGTGTTCTATGGCCTCGACAAGGCCCACGCTCATCTCCCGTATCTGCGCGGAGAGGGGTGCGTCTTCTCCTGCGCGGGAGATGTTTATTCCCATTATGGCGTTAAGAAGTATAGCGGCGAAACGCCCTGTTAGAAGCTCGAAGATCTCCATTTTCCCCGGAAAATGGGCGTAGAAGGTGCTGCGGGCAACGCGCGCCTCTTCGATGATATCGCTAACCGTCACGGCGTGAAAGCCCTTTCGCACGAAGAGGCGTTTCGCACATTCCACTATGAGTTCGCCGCGCTCTCTTTTGTTCATGATGGCTCTGTTGCGGCGCGGGCGTCATGCCGATCGGCCGATTACAGTCGTCGCCGGTCGCATGCGCGGCGGCCGATGGCCTATATCCCGGACCGCTGGATACTAAATGCGTCGCGCGTCAGGAGTTTTCAAAACCGCCCGTAATCGCCGATTTTGCAAGAACTTTATTCTCTATTAAAGCGAGAAAGGCCTTTTCGGAAAGCTCTCCCCTGCCCGTGTCCGGGTTTGCCGAGAGCGCGTAAGCCGCCAGCTCATATCGGTGTACGCCGCTTCCGCGCGGCGGCTGGGGCCCTCCGTATCCGCTGAAGCCGAAGGTGTTCGCAAGCTCTAGGCATCCGGTCGGCATGCGGTTCATCGAAGAGCCCTCAGCTATCTCGGTATCCTTGGCGGCAAGACCCGTGACCAGCCAGTGTACCCAGTTGCGCGCCATTGGATGGCGGTCCACGAATATGATGGCCAGCGAGACCGAGCCGGGCGGCACATCGCTTATCTTGATATGCGGCGAGACATTCGCCCCTCCCGGTATGGCCTTCATGGCGTGTTTTGCGGGGATCGAGCCGCCGTCGTTAAACGAATTGGAAGTCAGCCTCATGGGTGCCTCCTGTACGAGTGTAAGGAACGCGCCGGGTTCCGGCCGCGGGATGGGTTCGGTCGGAAGGCGTTCATGCGCGCTGTCCGACCTTATATAATACGCGGCTGGGTGGAAATGTCAATCATGCTCCGGCAACGATGCGGCGGCCCAGAGAGGAGTGCGAGGGGTAGATTCGTCGTGCTCCAACATGGCCTCCAGCCCGCCCTTTAAGGCCTGGAGAACGGAAGCCGGCACGTTTTCGGGGACGGTGTATGCCCGGATCAGCTCCCGTAAAATCTGTATGGAATTTATAAGAAGTCCGTAGTAGTACCAGTCGCCCAAAAGGCGCGCCGCAAAAAGAACTTCGGAGTCGTCAAGCCTTTCGCGGGCGAGGCAGGAAAAACGGCGGCATGTTGCCTCGAAAAATTCTCCGGACGCGCCCGGTTTATGGGAAAGATCGTAGATAAGGCAGCCGATGAGCGTTTGTTCGCGGTCGAGAAATCCCACATGAGGGCAGGCGATCGCGTCGTCGTGGAGGGCCTGTCCCGTATGGCGGCGGTCGGGATCGCCGGTTCGGGTCCGCGCCGAAGCGGCCGCGTCTTCCGGCCGGAAGTCTTCGGGAAGCGGGCTTCGTCGGACGAACTCGGAGCGCATGGCCTCCCTTCCGCCGGTGAAGTTGTGGCTTCCGCAGCAGAGGGCGCAGGAGGCGCCGTACCCGGGCTGACAGATGTTTATTTTTCCACGCATGGCCGGAATGCTTCCATTATAGCGGGCCGCTTCGATACGGCAAGCCGAAAAGCGCTTGGCAATGAACCGGATAAAAAGTGCTTGTTATGGTGCGCGGGGCGGGATAGAAGTTGTGACTGGCCTTCCGTAAAAATCGCGCCCATGGAGGGATTGGATGTCCGTTCATATAAAAGGCCGTGCCCTTCCCGCCGGCGAATTGAAGTACAGGTTTTCCGGGGCGAAGTCCGGGATTCCCGTTGTCTTCGTCCACGGGGCGGCGGGGGATTCCCGCCAGTTTCATCACCAGCTCGAATACTTCGCCGGGAAACGTCCGGTAGCGGCGCTCGACCTGCCGGGCCATGGCAGATCCACCTTCGAGGGGCTCCCCTCGATGAAGGATTACGTCGACGCGGTCGCGGCCTTGCTGGAGGCGGAGGGCCTGGATCGCGCGGTGCTTGCCGGGCATTCCATGGGGGGCGGCATCATCCTCGAAACATACGACCGCCTGCCGGAAAAAATATCGGGGCTCGTGTTTCTCAGCACAGGCGCTAAACTACCGGTGTCGGACCTGGTGTTCGACTTTCTCGACAAGGATTTCAACGTGTTCTGCGAGTTCCTCGTCAAGCTGTCCTACAGCAGGGCCCTGCCCGAGGAGCTGAGACAGGAGGTCCTTTCGGAGGCCCAGTCGCTCGACCCGGACCGAGTGAGGAACGATTTCCGCATATGCGCAGCCTTCGATTATACGGACATGTTGAAGGAGGTCGCGGCGCCCGCCATGGTGCTCGCGTGTACGGGGGACAAAATGGTCCCGCTGGATGTCTCCAGGCATCTGGCGGAGGGCATCCCCGGAGCGCGTATCGAGATATGTGAGGGCGAGGGCCACATGCCCTATTTCGAGCGGCACGGGGAGGTGAACGAGCTTATAGAGAGCTTCGTGCAAAGCCTTAATGCTTGACAAGGCGGCCGTTTTGTGGTATATTCTTTGATTCCCGTTTCCCGGAGAGGCCGCTGGGCGGGAATAGGCTTCGGATTTACAAAATGCGCAAAGCCGAAATTAAGGCTTTTTGCTCGAACGCTTAAAGAGGGGGCGGGCGGGAAAAACCGCTTATATATGGTTTGACGTAAACGAATCTTCAATCGAAAGCGAAGATGATATCTCCCCCGATGAAGGCGAAGGTTGAAGAAATCGAATGCTAAGAATTCCAATACGGGGCGCATAAAACCCGGTAATAAACACAAAACCAGAGAGGTGAGATGATGAGCATAAAACTTGGTATTAACGGCTTCGGGAGAATAGGCAGAAACATCCTGCGAATCATAATGCAGGAGCGCGATCTCTATGGCGACGTCGAGGTTGTGGGCATAAACGACCTTACCGACGCGGCGACCCTCGCGCACCTGTTCAAATACGATTCGGTGTTCGGCGTATATAAAGGGGAGGTGTCCCACTCCGAAAACGAGATCATAGTCGATGGGAAAAAGATCCGAATCCATTCGGAGAAGGAACCGAAATCCCTTCCCTGGAAGGCTGACGGGGTCGAGGTGGTGATAGAGTCCACCGGAAAGTTTACGGAGAAGGCCAAGGCCGTTGCCCACATGGAGGCCGGGGCCAGGAAGGTCATCATCAGCGCGCCCGCAAAGGGCGAGGACATAACTATAGTACTCGGAGTGAACGAGGACCAGTACAAGGCGGCGGAGCATCACGTAATATCAAACGCATCCTGCACCACCAACTGTCTGGCTCCGGTGGTAAAGGTGCTCCACGACTCCTTCGGCATCGAAAAGGGACTCATGACCACCATACACTCGTACACAAACGACCAGCGCATCCTGGATCTTCCGCACAAGGACCTGCGCCGGGCCCGCGCGGCGGCGCTTTCGATGATTCCGACCACAACCGGCGCGGCGAAGGCGGTAACGCTCGTCATCCCCGAGCTTAAGGGCAAGCTCGACGGCCTGGCGGTGCGGGTTCCCACGCCCAACGTCTCCCTGGTCGATTTCGTCTGCACGGTCAAAAAGTCGACCTCCAAGGACGATGTGCTCGCGGCGCTCAAGGCGGCCGCCAACGGCAAGCTGAAGGGATACTTAGAGGTATGCATGGAGCCGCTGGTGTCGGTGGATTTCCTCGGCAATCCCCATTCCTCCATAGTGGACGGTCAGTCCGTCTTTACGGTCGACGGTACGCTCGTCAAGGTCCTCTCGTGGTACGACAACGAGTGGGGCTACTCGAAGCGCGTTGTGGACCTTGTAAAGTACGTCATGAAATAGGCGGGGGACGATAATCGCATGGCACGCAGGACCATTTTCGCCGGCAATTGGAAGATGTACACGGTGCGCGGGGAGGCACTCGCGCTCGCCAGGGGGATACTGGAGGGGCTGAAGAGCCCCATCCCCCACGAGGTGGTGCTGTTCACTCCCGCGGTCCATCTCTTCGAGGTCGCGGCGCTCTGCGCCGGGGGCCCGGTGGCCGTGGGGGCTCAGAACATGTATTTCGAGAGGGAAGGGGCCTTTACAGGCGAAATCTCGCCAGCCATGGTGAAGGACTCCGGGGCGCGTTGGGTCCTGATAGGCCATTCCGAGCGGCGCCATGTCTTCCACGAGACCGACGAGGACGTAAATAAAAAGCTTCGGGCCGCCCTACAGGCGGGCCTTTTGCCCATGGTCTGCGTGGGGGAGCTCCTCGATGAGCGCGAGGCCGAAAAATCCGAGGACGTGGTCCGGGTACAGGTGGAGAGGGCCTTTGAAGGCCTTACGGGCGGGGAGGCCGCCTCCGTCGTCATAGCCTACGAGCCCGTATGGGCCATCGGCACGGGCAAGGTCGCGACTCCGGAGATTGCCCAGTCCATGCACGGCCACATCCGCGCCGTGGTGGAGAAATTGTTCGGCGGGGATGTGGCAGGGGCCATGCCCATCCTTTACGGCGGCTCCGTAAAGCCCGACAATATCGCGGGCCTCTTCGCCATGGAGGACATCGACGGGGCCCTGGTGGGGGGGGCATCGCTGAAGGCATCGTCATTTCTCGAAATAGCGCGCGTGCGGTAGCCCCGGGACGCCCTTTCGAAGTGTGCCGACGGAGGAGTGACCAATTTTAAATAAACCGGCATTGGCGGGAAAAAATTCCTTTACAACCATGAGGCTGTGTCGTAAAGGGTGAACGCAGGAGACCCGGCCGTAAAAAATTCGAGGTGAAACTCTTATGGGCGTATTGATGACCGTTGGAACGGTTTTTTTCGCGATAATCTGCGTGTTTCTCATTATAATAATCCTTCTGCAGTCGGATAAAAGCGCCGGCATGGGCATCCTCGGGGGCTCCAGCCAGTCGGCTTTCGGCTCCTCCACGGCCGACGTAATAACCAAGGCCACCGCCGTAATGGTCGCCCTTTTTATGACAGGATCGCTCGGGCTCGCGATTCTGGAATCTTACCGGAACAAGGCCGTCGAAAAGGACCTGCTTGACGAGGGCGCAAAAACCTCCGGCGTCCTGGAGGAAAAATCGTCGACCCCCGCACCGCCGGCGACCGCTCCCGAAGCGAAATAAACAGGCGCTCCGGGCGCCATATAATAATACTTCGTTTATAACGATATCAGTCTAAGGAGGTCGCAATGGCCAAAGAAGTTTACGTCGATGAAAGCGAGTGCACCGGGTGTGAGCTCTGCGTCGATACGCTGCCCGAGGTTTTCGAAATGACGCCCGATGGTGTGAGCGTCGTGCATAACCCCACAGGCGCGTCGGAGGACAAGATCCAGGAGGTCATCGACAGCTGTCCCGCCGAGTGTATCCACTGGAAAAAATAGCCGTAAAACGCCCCGGCGCCGAACCGGGGCGAAACGCGAAAATCATGATGGAGCCGGCGGCCTTCCGCGGGTTCCATCGTTTTTAATTATCGATTGATATAGAGGGAAAGATGACGGGCAAAAACTACCTTTTTACATCGGAATCCGTGTCCGAGGGGCATCCGGACAAGTGTTCGGACCAGATATCCGACGCGGTTGTCGACGAGCATCTGCGCGGCGACAAGCACTCCAGGGTCGCCTGTGAGACCCTCGTAACCACCAATAGAATAGTCGTTTCGGGCGAAATCACCTCGGGTACCGTAATAGATTATAAAAAGATCGCGCTTGGCGTAATCGAGGATATCGGATACACCGATCCGAATATCGGTTTCGATACATCCAACTGCAGGGTCGATGTCTACATCGAGCCCCAGTCGCCCGACATCTCGCAGGGGGTCACCGAAGGACAGGGGCTCTTCAAGGAGCAGGGGGCCGGCGACCAGGGGATGATGTTCGGCTATGCCGTGGCCGAGACCGAGGATCTCATGCCCATGCCGATATGGTACGCGAACCGCCTGGTCAAAAAGCTCGCCGAATGCCGCAAGAGCGGGGAAATACCCTTCGTGCGGCCGGACTCCAAATCCCAGGTTACCGTTCGCTACGTTGACGGAAAACCGGCCATGATCGACGCGGTCGTAATATCCACCCAGCACTCGCCCGACGTTGAATATGAAAAGATCCGCGAGGCCATGATAGACTCAGTAATAAAAAAGGTCATCCCGGACAATCTTATGGGCAAGGACACGAAGATATTCGTCAATCCTACCGGGCGCTTCGTCGTCGGCGGCCCGCACGGCGACACCGGGCTTACCGGCCGAAAGATCATCGTCGATACATACGGCGGAATGGGCCGTCACGGCGGCGGCGCCTTCTCCGGAAAGGACCCGTCCAAGGTCGACCGGTCCGCGGCATACATGGGCCGCTATATAGCCAAAAACGTCGTGGCTGCGGGGCTTGCGCACAGGTGCGAGGTGCAGATAGCATACGCCATAGGCGTGGCCGAGCCGGTATCGGTAATGGTTGAAACTTTCGGCACAGGAAGGCTGCCCGACGAGGAGATTGCAAAGCGCGTCAGCGCGACCTTCGACCTCAAACCTGCGGCGATCATCGCCACGCTCGACCTGCTCCGGCCCATATACCGCCTTACCGCCGCATACGGCCATTTTGGGAGGCGCGAGAGCGAGTTCACCTGGGAGAAAACCGACAGGGTCAACGCCCTGAAGTAGTCGCCGGGGGGCAAACATGGAGGCGGGGAGATAATCCTCGCCTTTGTGTTCTTGCCGTCCGATAATCATCCCGTGGGCGTGTATAGGCGGTCATTCGGGGTTACCGGCCGTAAAAACCCGCCGCGTGTAACATTCCCCCGCTATCCATGCCAGACAGGAGTGTGGACCATGATGGGCGGCCCAATAAAATCCTTTACCTACAGATGCGGCTGTGGTTATGTGATCAACGTGTTCGTCGATTTCGGCATACCCCGGGAATCCGTGGTCTGCCGGAAGTGCAGGCGGGCGGTTCGGCGAGACGGTCTATAAGTCCGGCGTTATCCCGCCGCTCCAATTCCTCCACTACCGGGTTCGACAATGAGACGTATTAAAGCGGCGGGAACGACAGTTCTCCTTTTCCTGTATGCGGTCGGGTATTCCCAGGTCGACATCGAGGGGCCCGAGGTGGCCCCCCCCGGCCCAATGGCGGAGGAGCGGAAGAACGACCGGTCGCGCAGCCTGAATGTAGACATGCAGGTCGTCTACGGACAGTACAACAATATGCTCTCGACGATCAACCTTTCCCACGAGCAGGAAAGCTCCGTCTATCTCCTGAGTTCATATTTCAAGCGCTCTAACGATTTCGGATACAACGGCAGCCTTTACGCGAATTCGAGTTTTAACGAGAACAGGATAGGCTACACGGGTAATTTCAACCCCACCGATTCCTGGAAATCGATCCTGGAGGCGGATGTCAACAACGATTCAAGGGGCATGTTCGACAATGCCGTATATTCCCGCGAGGAAAAGGACAAGGCCCGCATATCGATAAAGAACATCTCCAAGCTGTCCAGCTCCTTCGAAGGGTACTTTACAGTGGGGGGCGCCGAATACCGCCACCGTTTAAACGGCATCATACCCGACGATTCCGAGCGCAGTACGCTCAATCACATGACGGCGGAGGTGGGCGGCGAATACATATGGTCGGCCTCAAACAGGGTCCGGGGCGGCATGCTCGGGGGCTATTATATCTACCAGGGGGACATACCGTCCGACCGTTACTTCAGCGGAGAGATCATAGACGATTTCAATCTTACGCCGAACCTGGGGCTGAGCTTCGGGGTAAACGTAGACCTCAACCGCGATTACAGGCCGCTGGCCTTTCCGATCGTCGGGGTGACGTTGAAGGGTTTCCGGTATACGACCCTCTCGCTACTGTATCGCTGCGACCTCGCGCCGTTCAGGCCGGAGGAGTTTTATCTCGAGCAGAAATATATCATGCCGACGTATGACCTTCCGCCGGGCCGCGTTCATCACGGCGACGCGCGGCTCGAGGTCCGGATCAACGACAGCGTGAACGTAAAGGCGGGAGTGGTGGTGGAGAACAATAATAACTTTTATAATTATTACACCGTCGATCCATCGAAAAACGTCCTGAGCGCCGAGACCATCGAGGCAACCACCTGCGCCTCCCATTTCGACTCCAGCTTTTCCCTGTTCGAAAAGGCGCTGGAGATTTCGCTGCGCTATGAATACAATTACTTCGTCGCTTCCGAAAATATTACATACAGACCGCGGCAGAATTTCGGAAGCGCCGTAAGATACAACGGAAAGCTCTGGCGCTTTGAATGGGCGAACAAGCTTACCGGAAAGGTGTACACGGACCCGGAGGGCGACGAGGAGCTCTCCGGGGCGGTTATCGGCACGCTTGGGCTTCAGCGGCGGATGCTCGAGAGTTTTTACGCGTACATCAGGGTGGAAAATCTGTATAACGCGCGATACAACCTCCGCGACGGGTACCCGGAGCCGGGAATCACCCTCCTGGGGGGGCTTCGCATACTCATCTGAGGATAGGCCATGAACACGAACATATACCTGTCGATTTTCGACGCGGTGCCCACCTGGGTAATGCTCGCCCCCATATTTTTATGTTCAGTGGTGGGCGTGGCGATCATCATCGAGCGCCTGTTGTTTTTCCGCGGAATAAGCCACGACTACCGCCTTATAGTTGCCGGCTGTCTCGAGAACCTCCGGTCAGGGCGGCGCCAGGAGGCGCGCTCGCTCGCGGCGAGGTACCCGGGCCCGATATCCGAGGTCATCGATGGGTTCATTTCCTCCCTGTCGGACGCCGGCGCCACTAAGCGCGCCATTTCGGATCTTTCCGCCATAGCCGTCAGGAAGATCGAGCGGCACCTCGGTACGCTTTCAACCATAGCGACCATTTCGCCGATGTTCGGGCTGTTGGGAACGGTGACCGGCATGATGAAATCCTTCAGCGGTCTTACCCAGGAGGGGCAATTCGCGCACGACCTTCTCGCCCGTGGCATCGCAGAGGCGCTCATCACCACCGCGCTCGGCCTGATCGTGGCGATTCCGGCCTGGATCTTCTACAACTACATGGTCTCGCGCGTCGATATTTTCGTAAAGGACCTGGACTATGTGGCGAACGCGCTCGACGGCCACGGGGAGCGTTGAGGCCGTGGCGTTCTCGTTTAAATCGCGCTTCCAACGCAGGGCGTCGATCGATATTACACCTCTCATCGACCTCTCGTTCAATCTTATACTGTTCTTCATGGTCTCGTACAGCATAGGGAACGTATCGGCCATAACGGTACATCTCCCCCGCGCCGTGCAGACCGGCGCGCAGCGCTCGGGCGACCTCGTTATAACCATAAGCGAAAGGAACGAGATATATCTGAACGACGTGGCGATACGCCGCGATCTACTCCTGGAGGAGCTTAAAAAGAGAAAAGAAGGCGTGAAGGACGGAACGGTTGTGATACGCGGGGATAAAATGACCAGTTACGAGACGATAGTAAACGTAATGGACCAACTGAACCGGGCGGGAATCCCGAAATTCACCCTGGCGACCACGCGCTCCGTCGAATGACGTACGCGCCCCGGTTTCGGCGGAGGGCGGCTCTATTTTCTTGACATTACGCTGGATAAAAGTAAAAGAGTCCTGAATATGCAGGGGTCCGATGCGGGCCTGGCGGGACTTCATGTTATGGGCCGGCGTTTTGCACGCGTGGCCGACGGCATTCATTATATACGTCATACTTTAAGGCGGGAACGGTAAGCGTCAGCGGATGAGAAAGGCACTGATTGTTCTGGCGGCGGCGGGGGTCCTCGGCGCTTCCGTGTTCATGGTACATCGCGTATTTTCCCAACCCTCCAGGTACGAGGGCAAAACAATACGCAAGATAGAGTTCGTCGGGCTGAAAAACGCCGACAAGGAGGACCTGTACGAGGTTCTTGTCAGCGACGTGGGTTTTCCGCTGAAGGCGGCCGAGGTCCGGGAGGACATAAAGGCGGTCTTTAAGACCGGCCAGTTCGAGAACGTCCAGGTGGAGATAGAGGAGTTCGACGACGGCGTACGGCTCCGTTTCGTCTGCAAGGAGCGCCCCATGATCAAGCAGATCACCTTCCGCGGGGTGGAAAAGCTCTATGACACCGAGCTCTCGGAGGTGGTCGGGATAAAGGAGAACGAGCCCCTGCGAATCGACCGGCTCGAAAAGGCGGTAAAGGCGATTCGGAAAAAATACGACGACGAGGGACTCTTCAACGCGGTTATCGAATACCGCACGCGCCAGTATAAGGACGATCCCAACTCCGTCGAGGTCCTGTTCATCATCGACGAGGGGGAGGAGATCAAGATCGAGAAGATCGCCATCCTGGGGGCGCGCAAGATTCCCGCCAAAACCCTAAAGAAGGTAATGGAAAGCGAAGAGGATGGCCTCTTTAGAAACGGCGACTTCAAAAAGGACGTCTACGAGCAGGACAAGGGCAAAATTGTGGCCCTTTACAAGGAGGAGGGTTACCTCGACGCCCAGGTCCTCGAGGACAGGGTGGAATACGAATGGAAGGACCCCCGGAAGAAGGACAGGAGGGTGATCTTCATCACCATCAAGGTGACCGAGGGAGAACGCTATTATTTCGACCGCTATACCATCGCCGGAAACCAGGTGGTGGAGAGCAGGGTACTCGAGTCGCAGTTCGAGCAGACCAGAGAAGGCGACATCTTCAATGACACCAGGTTCCAGAAGGACCGCCAGATGATCAGCTTCACCTATGCCTCGATGGGATATATCTTCGCGCGCGTGGTGCCCAAACGCACCGTCGAGGAGCGCGACGTGGCGGTAAGGGGAGGGACCGAGAAGCGAAAGTTCGTGCGGATCGATTTCGAGATCGAGGAGGGCAGCCAGGCCTATATCGAGAACATCTTTATAAAGGGCAACGTTAAAACCAAGGAAAAGGTGATACGCCGCGAACTGCTGGTTGAAGAGGGCGAGCTTTTCAATTCCTTCAAGATGCAGATTTCAAGGGAAAAGATCTTCAATCTGGGGTTTTTTAAACAGGTCAACTTCGACGTGCGCCCGGGAAGCCGCGAGGGCTATATGAACCTCATAGTGGACGTGGAGGAGCAGCCCACCGGCACCATTTCGCTTGGGGGCGGTTACGGCACGACCTCCGGGTTTTCTATCTTCGCGGATGTGGGCGAGAACAACCTGCTCGGCAACGGCCAGCGCGTCGGCCTGCGTTTCGAATATGGCCCGCTCAGGAGCTCGGTCACATTGTCGTTTAACGAGCCGTGGCTTCTGGACAAGCCCATAGGCCTCAACGCGTCGGTATTCTACACGCTTAATACCATCAAAACAAGCTCCATGTTCTCCAACTCCGACGATGACGCGAAATACCAGAAGCAGTCGGTCGGCTACAGTCTGGGGCTCAGCTATCGGTTCTGGTATTATTACGGCGTGGGAAGCGTGTGGTCGCATAGCTGGAAATCCTACCTCAATCCCTCGGGCAACGCTCCCGACGCCGTGTTCATAGAGGAATCCCTTGGCGTTCAGGAGAAAAGGACGGTGACGCTGTACACCTATCGGGACTCGCGTGACAATTCCATGAACCCGACCCGCGGCTCCCGCCTGGAGCTTGCCGTTGGATTTACCGGCGGCACGCTGCTTAGGGGGGATGACCATTACATCAAGTACAGCCCGGAGGTTTCCTTTTATTATTCGCCCTTCCATCTTCCCTTTCTTAAAACGCATCCCTGCGTGATCGAGCTCCGTTCAAACGCCACCTTCCTGACGCCGCCCATGGCGCGCGGCGCCCTCTCGCGAATGCAGCCCCAGGAGGAAAACCCCTGGCTGGAGACCGAGGATTATCTATACATAGGCGGTCCCGAGACTCTTCGCGGCTGGGAGTATTACGACCTCGCGCTGCCGAGTTCGTGGAGGATAGGGCTCTATCACCGCATACTGTACGGCGCCGAGTTCCGCGTCCCCATACACCCGCAGATGCTATGGTTGGCCTTTTTCTTCGACGCGGGCTCGCTTTGGACCGACCGGTTCTGGGAGCAGACGCGAGGCCAGAACAATCTCGAAACCCTCGGCGAGGACAAGGCCTCGGGGCTGGTGCACGACATCCGCGATATCGGTAACATCGATCTTATGTATTATTTCAAGTATTCGTACGGTTTCGGGTTCAAGATCCAGATACCCATGATGCCGCTTCGATTCTGGTTTGGGCGCAAGCTCCTGTGGGTGGGCAAAGACAGGGGATACTTCGAGCCCATGGGTGATTTCACCTTCCAATTCGGAATAGGGGACTATCGTTTTTAGCATGAGGGCCTTCCGCGCGATACTGCTCATTGCCGCTACCCTCTCCTACTGCGGCTCAATGCGGCCCCCGGAGGAGCGGGAGGCGAGGATTCGCTCCGTCAACATGGGTCTGCTCTTCGATTACGCGGTAAGCTCCGATCCCGACGCCAGGGGCGTGAGGGCGGCCAAGAAGGAGGCTCTATCCGCGATCGGCTCCCTGCGGGAGAAGGCGGCCTCATCCGACTTGTCGGAAAGGGAGAATGCCGAGCGCGAGCTTATCAGGAGGAACGCGGAGCTCGCAAAGCTAAATGCCGCCGAGGAGCGTCACCGGGGGCTTATATTGGGGGAAATAAACCGCGCCATGAGCGCCGTCGCTTCCAGGCTGGGAATCGACTTCATTCTGGGGGCGGGCGAGGGGGCCGTTTACGTCGGGAAGGAGTACGACGTCACAGAGGAGGTGCTGCGCGAGCTGGTGTCGCTTCGCAAAAGAAACGCTCCGGTGTCGCGCTGAGAATCCATGCTTAAAAGAATACTGATGCTCGCCACCGCCGCGGCGTATCTTTCGTGCGGAAGCTCCCGCGAGGCCGATATCGCCCGGGCCTTTGAGGGCTTTAGGGGTAACTATGTTCTCTCTGTCGACAAGCGAACGTTCATGCTTCGGGTCCACGACCGCGGCGGGAAGGTGGCGGCCGAATACCGTATCGCCTATGGCCTGAACCCCGACCGCCTGACCAAGCTCCATGCCGGCGACAACCGCACCCCCGAGGGGACATACAGGATTGCCGAGATGCTAAGCATGGACGCGCATCCGGCTTCGGCCGCCTACGGAAAGCTGCTTGCCATGAACCGCGTCTATTTTCGCGCGCGGGACGGGCATTACAAATACGGCAGGCCCGAAGTCGATCTGGGCGACAATGCCTACGGCCCGCGCTTCTTCCTTCTGGATTATCCGCTCGAGCGGGACCGGGAACGGTACAACGCGGCGCTGGCCAGGGGCGGAGTGCCCCGCTCGCGCGGCGGATACGCGCCTATAGGTCATGGAATAGCCATACACGGAAACAACGACGACGCGTCCATCGGCCATCTGTCGACAAGCGGCTGCGTGCGCATGTACAACCGGGACATTGTGGAGCTCGAGAAATACCTGATGATCGGCACCCCGGTAATTATTTATGGCGATTGAGGATTAAAGGGTTGACATACTGTTTTGGCTGGTGCAGCGTACTCGCTGTTTTTGGGCGTGGAACGGACCACGGGACGCGCCGGCGTAACCATTAAAGTCATTCGGAGGATGTACGGTGTCAGATTTATTCCTTTCCACCGCGTATGCGCAAACTCCCGGCGGAGCCGGAGGCCAGGGCTGGATGAGCTTCATTCCGATCATACTCATGATTGCCATTTTCTATTTTCTTCTGATCCGTCCCACACAGAAGCGCGAGAAGGAAAGAAAGAAGATGATTGAGGCGCTGCAGAAGGGGGACAAAGTCCTCACCTCGGGCGGCATCTATGGAGTGGTGGTGAACATCAAGGCCGAAGAAAACATCGTCGTATTGAAGATAGCCGACGGAGCGAAGGTCGAGTTCGCGCGTTCCGCGGTCCAGGCCAAAGTATAAAAAACAGGCGCGGCGTTTACCCATAATGAATCGAGGCGTAAAAATCCTTCTGTTTTCCCTTTCTTTGGCGTTCATTGCCGCTCCAGCGGGGCGCCCGTTGTCCGGTATATCCGCCGGCGGCCTCTTTGCGCAGACCGGAACGGAGCATGCGGACGACGCCCTGGTCGTGGATAGAGGGGAAACCGCCGCGCCGGTCGCCAAGAAAGAAGAGCCTGCGGCGAAAAAGGAGCCCGTGGAGGCCGCTGTTCCCGTTAAAAAGGCGAGGGAGGCCGCGGACGAGGCCGCTGTAAAAAGGCCGGCGCCCCGGGAAGAGGCTGCGGAGGCCTACGCCGGAGACGGCCTGCTGGATATAACCGAAGGAGCGTTTAAATACCGGAGGATTCCCGGCATAAAAATCGCGGAAAGCCCGGTCGAAACCGCGCCTCCGGCCCAATCCGCCCACGACGGCAAGGTAATAAAAGAGACGAGCGCCGAAGGCGGGGACGCCGGCCTCTTCGGGCTCAGCCGCTCCTCGACCGATACCCTGGCCAGGGTCGTGCTGTTCGGCATTATCGTCCTTATCTTTGTCCTTTACCGTATCAGGGCGAGAAGCCGCCGTTCGAGCGTTCTGAAGCGGTTCCCTAAATTGTAAAGACTCTCACACTAACGAGGATTGTCATGACACGAGGCATGATATACAAGGCCATGTTCATAGTGGCGATACTTGTATTTGCCGTACTTCTCATTCTTCCCACTGTGGGGGAAAGGGAGCTTAGCGTCGTATTCGAGAAGGACGCGACGGCCGAACAGATGGCGGATCTCGAAAAACACCTGACGAACATCGGCCTCGTCGTCACCAAAACGGAAAATGGCATCACCGCCGGCGGATACGGAATCAACGACGCGGTGATGAACGAGGTAAAAATCATCCCCGGAGTCGGGGATGTTAAAATAATACCCCACTGGGCCGAAAGGTCCCTTCTCGCGAAAAAGATGAACCTTGGGCTGGACCTGCAGGGGGGGATGAACCTGGTCATGCGCGCCGATTTCGAAAGCATCGAGCGCAGGCAGGAAAAGGAGCTCTCGGACTCCGAAAAGATGGACATTACCCAGCAGGCCCTCGAGCTTCTGCGAAACCGGATAGACAAATTCGGCGTATCGGAGCCGTCCATAAGGCCAAGGGGCTCCGAGGCGATCGAGATCCAGTTGCCGGGAGTGAAGGACCCCCTAAGCGTCAAAAAGGCCATAGGCACCACCGGCCGCGTGGAGTACCGCCTGGTGGATGACGAGTACACTCGCCTGGCGGGCCAGTGGCTTGGCGCGAACATCCACCGCTTTAAGGACGGCAGAATACCGGAGAGCGCCGAGGAGCAGTATCCGATACTGGCGGAGGCGGCGAAGGCCATAGGGCTGCCGGCGAAGGATGAGCTGCTCTTTTTTTATGAGCGCGCCGAGAACACGAAAAAGATACTGCCGTCCTACCCAATAGCGCTCGAAAAGGAGGTCGCGCTGGCCGGTAACGACATCAGCAAGGCCTGGGTGGGCCACGACGAGTACGGCCGGCTCTCGGTGCATTTTACGACCACGCCGGACGGGGCCTCCAAGTTCGCGGCCGTTACCGCGACGAATAACCATGGAAGGAAACTCGCGATTATCATCGACGAGAAGGTGCGAAGCGCTCCGCAGATAAATGTCCAGATCACCACAGGTCAGGCGCTCATCCAGGGGGACTTTACGCTCGATGAGGTGAACACGCTCGCCCGCATCATAAAGGAGGGGGCGCTTCCCGTCAACCTGATCGTTATCGAGGAACGCACGGTGGGGCCCTCCCTCGGCCAGGACGCGATAGGCGCCGGAATAAAGGCGATGGTTCTGGCGTTTGCGGCGGTCTCGATCTTCATGATCTCGTATTTTAAGTTGGCGGGCCTTATCGCCTCAATTGGACTTCTGATCAATATAGTGTGCCAGCTGGCCCTGCTTTCCTGGCTGGGGTTTACCCTTACCCTTCCGGGCATAGCCGGATTTATACTAACGCTCGGCATGGCCGTGGACGCCAACGTACTCGTCTACGAGCGCATGCGTGAAGAACAGCGCTCGGGAAAGTCGCCGCGTATCGCCGTGGCCAACGGATTCGACAAGGCCTTCTGGGCGATCGTGGACTCGAACGTCACGACGCTGCTCGCCGCCTTCGTGCTGTCGCAGTTCGGGACCGGCCCAATCAAGGGCTTTGCGGTCACGCTTTCCATCGGTCTGATATCGAGCCTTTTCGTGATACTTTACATCACTCGCTACGTGTACGAGTTGATATTGCTCTCCAAAAACCTTAAAAAACTGAGTGTATGACAAGGAGAACCGCTTTGGAAAGGGTGATAGACTTTCTTAAATATAAATGGATTACGATCGGGCTTTCGACGGCCGCCATCATCTTGTTCTCGGTGACCACCTACACAAGGGGCGGTTTTACATGGGGCATCGATTTTATAGGCGGGGTTAAGCTTACCGTGCAGTTCGCCGGTACCATGAACCCGAGCGACATTCGAAGAGAGCTCGAGAGCCACAACATCAAGGCCGATGTCCAGCAGTATGGCAGGGAGGAGCAGAACGAGTTCATCATCTCCTCCAAGCTGCTCGAAAGAGGGGAGTCCTCGGAGAAGAGCGCGGAAATACTCAAAGAAGCGCTCGGCAAAACCTTCGCCGGTATAAAAATTCTCGCCACCGAGACGGTTGGCCCGGCAGTGGGGGATTTTTTGCGAAAGTCCGCCGTAAAGCTTATGCTTATCGCCATCGTGCTTATGGGTGTGTACCTCGCGTTTCGATTCGAACTGAAATATTCCGTTGGCGTTATGATCGCCGTTGTGCACGATGTGATAATAGCGTTTCTCTTCTGCGGCTATATCGGCCTCGAGATCAACGTTCCAATCGTGGCGGCCATCCTCACCATCTTCGGCTATTCGGTCAACGATACCATCGTCATCTTCGACCGCGTGCGAGAGAACCTGAATATCCACGCCAAAAGCGCTTTTAAGCAGATACTCAATATCTCGATCACCCAGACCCTCTCGAGGACTTTCATCACCTCCCTTACGACTTTCTTCTGTGTGCTGGCGCTGTATTTGATCGGGGAGGGGACGATAAGCGACTTTGCGCTCGTCATGCTGGTGGGACTTGTGGCCGGCATCTACTCCACGATTTACATCGCTTCTCCGGTGGTGCTATTGTGGCACAGGGCGCGGGGCAACGAATGAGAGGGCGATGAGGCCGTCCCGAATGCCGTGCGCCGCGCGTGCGGTCGCGCTTTTTGCGCTTCTTTGTTCGGCCGGGGCTTTGGCCGGGCCTCCCACGGCAGGGTTCGGCCCCGAAGACATACTCGGCTTTTCCCGCCGCCTCGCCCGGGGCGGCGAGTATTTTCGGGCCCATACCGAGCTTTCCCGCCTGAACAGCTACTATCCGGGCTATATCGATCCGGGCGTTTTACGTGTAAGCGAACTCTTTCTATTGTACGGCGGAGGCCGGTACGAGTCCGTCTTAAATGCCGGCTTGCCTGAGTCGGGGCCCGGCCGATGCGCGGCGGCCGTTTTATCGGCGGACTCCGCTATGGCGCTTGGCGATTACGAGCGGGCGTTAAAAATAAGCCGGATTTCGCCGGATGCGCCATGCGGTCCTTTTCTGGGCGGGGCCCTGTGCAGAAGGGCCTTCATGTCCCTCGTATTGCTTGGCCAAACCGACGAGGCCGCCGGATTGCCGCCTCCCGAGGCCGAGGAGCCCGGCGGAGGCTTTGACCCCGATGCCCATGCCAAATTGCTCGATTACGCACGCGCCGGTTTTTCCGATCTCCGTTCGCCCAGGGCCGCGCTTGCCCTTGGGGCCGTTCCGGGCCTCGGCTACGCGTACGCCGGAAATCTTCAGAACGGCGTTATAGCGTTTATCGTCGTGGGCGTGTTTTCCGCCTTGACCTATTTTTCGTTCCGCACCGATAATGCGCCGCTGGGCATCGTTTTCGGCGCGACTGCGGCCGTGTTTTACGGCGGCGGCATGGTGGGTGCGTATAGGGAGGCCCTGCGCTACAACGGCTCCATCCGGGAGCGAATTCGCGAGACGGTATACGATGAATTTCGTCCCGACGCCGACCGGGACGAGATCTTTCGCAGGTACGGTATAGGTTATGGGGGGTATTGACCGGGCTTACATGGAGCAGGCTCTAAGGCTGGCGTTCGCGGGCATGGGCGGCACCTCCCCGAACCCCTCGGTCGGAGCAGTCCTTGTGCGCGACGGAGAGGTCGTATCCACGGGCGCAACCCGCGCCTGTGGCGGAGACCACGCCGAGGTGTGCGCCATCAAGGGGGCGGTTGCTCCGGCGGAGGGCTGTGACATGTACGTCACGATGGAACCCTGCTGCCACCACGGCAGGACTCCTCCATGCACGGAGGCGATCATCGCCTCGGGTGTTCGGCGCGTCGTAATCCCCATACTCGATCCGAATCCGCGCGTTGCCGGGAAGGGGGTGGAGTGCCTGCGGGGCGCGGGGGTGGAGGTCGTTATGATGGACGAGATGGCCTCCGAGGCGCGCGACCTCATCCGCCCCTTCGAAAAATTTATTCTAAGCGGCAGGCCCTTCGTAATTCACAAGGCCGCCATCTCCCTCGACGGGCGCATAGCGACCCGTACTGGCGATTCCCGCTGGATCTCCGGCGAGGCGTCCAGGTACGTCGTTCACCGCCTTCGTTCGATCGCCGACGCCGTCATCATAGGAAGAGGCACGCTGGAAAAGGACAATCCCGAGCTTACTGTCCGCATGAATTCGTTCGCCAGGGACGTTCGAAGACGCTTCGGGGCCGGCGGGCGGCGCATCGAAGGATACGCCAATCATTTTATAAAGCTGCTCCTCGAATCGGACGCGTTTAACGACTCGGCCTCGCCGCTTCGCGTGGTGATCGGGCTTCCCGACGGGCTTGCGCCCGAGCTTAAGATAATGGGCGACGGCAGGGTGCTCTTTATCGGATCGATGGAGGAGAGGAGAGGCTTGCGGCGGCGCGCCGACCTGGAGTATCTCCGAGAGCTCGAGGAAACGGGAAGGCTGGAATTTGTGGAGGGCGCGGGCCCGGCGGAAATTGTGGACAATGCCCTGCGCCTGCTGCACCGGCGTGGCATAGTGATGGCGCTGCTCGAAGGTGGAGGCGCCCTTGCGGCATCGTTTTTCGAGGCGGGCGCGGTCGACCAGTTGCTCTATTTCATCGCCCCGCGCGTTTTCGGCGGCGGAGTCCCGGTTACAAACGGTGCCGGTGTGGGGGCGGTGGACGAGTCGCTTTGTCTTAGGGATGTAACCACCGTCGGCCTGGACGGCGATGTTCTCTACGCCGCCTACGCCGGAAACGGCTGATGGGCCAAGCTTAGGGTTTTTCTGGGGGATTAAGGTGTTTACGGGTTTGATCGAAGAGACGGGTGTCGTCGTAAAAACCGTGCCCTCCGGGACGGGGGCCACACTGACCGTCTCCGCGGATGTTGTGCTTCAGGGTACCGCCGTTGGCGATTCCATTTCGATAGACGGCGCCTGCCAGACTGTGACGCGTATCGGCGGCGGGTCGTTTTCGTTCTTCTGCTCGAGGGTTACGCTTCAGGCGACCACGCTGGGCTCGTTCGGCCCGGGGAGGCGGGTAAACCTCGAACGGGCGATGACAGCGTCCGGGAGATTCGGAGGGCACATCGTGCAGGGACATGTGGACGGCCGCGGGGTAATTTCCTCCGTGCGCCGCGACTCGGATGGGATGGAGATCGTTATACGGGTATCCGAATCCATGGGCGGGTACATCGTCCCGAAGGGCTCTGTGGCCGTGGACGGGGTTTCGCTAACCGTGGTCTCGCTCGAGCCCGGCGGCTTCGGCCTCTACATCATCCCCGAAACCGTTTCCAAAACCACCCTTCCGGAGCGGAAGGCCGGCGACAGCGTCAATATAGAAGTCGATATACTTGCCAAATACGTGGAGCGGATGATGGGGCGGCGGGAAACCGGGGAAGCGGACGCGGGAGAGGAGGTCCTTAAACGAAAGCTCATGGAGGGCGGCTACCTGTAGCTTTGCGGGACCGGAGGAAGCGGCGCGCCCGGAATCAGAAATGGGCGCCGGGAAAGAGCTTGGCAAGCTCCTCGCGCGTCCGGATGCTGAAAAACTTGTCCAGGTACGCGAGTCGGAAGACGTTCATGATGGCCGGATCGATGCTGTGCAGGATTATCTCGCGCTTCTCGTTTTTGGCGATATTGACCGCCTTGATAAGGGAGCCGATCCCCGAGGAATCTATATAATTCATGGCGGAGAGGTCCAGGATCACCCACTTGCTGCCGGCGCATTTTTCGAGCGCGGTCTCGAACGACTCGACCTGCTCGATATTGAACCTTCCCTTGATGGTGAGTACGACGGCGTCCTTGCCGATTTTTCCGGATTTTATTTCCATGTCCCGCCAGCCGGGTATTTGAATTTCGGTCTCTCGCGGCCGTGACCCTGCGTCCGGCCGGTCAGCCCGTGTTCGATATTGACTTTCCGCCTTTCGCGAGCGATCAGATTCCGAATATTTTTTTCATGCTGATTATACCCGGTTTGATCGGCAATTCAACAATTTTTCCGCCTTTTGAGGAGGAAAGATAGATGGCGTGGATAGCCTCGATAGCCCTGTAGGCGTCCTCGCCCCCCGAGGTCGCCTGTATGTCCTCCCCGGCGAGCATTCTGGCGGCCTCGCGATATTCCATGGTGAAGTAGTTGTCGCGCCTGAAACGCGGGAACGGCCGCTCCGCCAGGTCGTTAAAGCCGGTATAATACCGGGACCTCCTCGCTGTGTGGAGCGACTGATAGCCGTTCCCAGCGACGATTTTTCCCTTCGTGCCGGAGATTAAAAGCTCGAAGACGAAGTAATCCCTGGGGCCGCCGGCCTCGAGGAATACATCGATCCCGCCGCGCGTCCTGATCCAGGCCGTCGCGCGGTCCTCGAAACCGCTCGTGCGGTTTCCCGCCCGGTCGAACCGGCCGGATACCGAGGCGATCTCCCCGAAAAGAAAGCGTATTATGTCGATCATGTGGGTGCCGTCGTGCAGCAGGGGCCCGCCGCCCATCTCCGTGCGCGAAACTCCCCGGAATCCGCCGGTAAGTATGGAGGCGTGCACGGTTCGCACCTGTCCTATTAGGCCCTCTTCGATCATGCTCCTTATTCTGGCGTAACGCGGGTCATATCTGCGCTCGTGGTTTACGATGAGCCCGGCGCCGCGCCGCTTGCAGGCGGCGATGAGGCTTGCGGCGTCTTTCAGGCTTGCGGCCAGGGGTTTCTCGCAGACGATCACACGCGCGCCGCCATGGGCGGCCCTTATGCCTATTTCCGCGTGCGTTTCGGTCCAGGTGGCGACGATGACGAGCTCGGGATGGGCCGAATCGATAAGCTCCTGGTGGCTTGTGAAGGCGTTTTCGCGGGGTATGCCCGACGCGCGCACGAACGCGTTCAGCCTTTCGGGATCGGTGTCGCACGCGTGAGTAACCGCAAGGCCGGCCGATAATGCCCCGCCATAATGAGTGCATGGTTTATGGCGGAGAGGGTCGGATTCGAGCAGAAACCCGATCCTTCCGCAGCCGATGAGCGCTATGCGCGGTCGTTTCATGGATGGCCGCACGGCCCTTAGAGTATGGGCAGGTATTCGCTTATTTCGTAATCGGTGATGTGGGAGTTGAAGCGGTCGATCTCGAACATCTTGTTTTCTATAAAGTTGTCGACGAGCCGGTCTCCCAGCGCGTCCCGCATCAGGGCGCTTTTTCCGAGGTCGACAAGCGCCTCGCCGAGATTTGTGGGCAGAGGCTCAAGCCCCATCTTCTGGAAATCCGCCCGGCTGGCCAGCTTTCGGTCCGGGTCGAGCGGAGGGGGCAGTTCGTAGCGCTCGCTTATTCCTTTAAGGCCGCTTGCGAGCACCGCGGCGAAAACGAGATATGGATTGCACGCGGGGTCCGGGTTGCGAAGCTCCACGCGCATGGCGCCGGGCTTGTCGGGGTTGCACTCGGGTACGCGTATGAGAGAGGTGTCGCATCGGGTGCTCCACGAAATGTGCGTGGGCGCCTCGAAGCCGTATAAAAGTCGCTTGTAGGAATTTATCCACTGGTTGGTGATTGCGAAAAACTCCCTCGAGTGTCGGAGTAGCCCCGCTATATAGCGCCTGCCCTCAACGGAGAGACGCGATTCATCGGTGTAATCGAAGAAGATGTTCTCCTCGTCGAGGAAAAGGGACTGGTGGATGTGCATGCCCGAACCGTTCTGCTCGGCCAGGGGTTTGGGCATAAAAGAGGCGTAAATGCCGTTGGACTGGCCGATCTCCTTGACGATTAGCCTGAAGGTCATGATGTTATCGGCCATTGTAAGCGCGTTCTCGTGCCTAAGGTCGATCTCGTGCTGGCTGTGGGCCCCCTCATGGTGAGAGGATATGACCCCTATGCCCATCTTCTCGAGGGTTAGGACCGTCTGCCGTCGGTAGTCCGATGCCATGTCGAGCGGGGTTAGGTCGTAATATCCGCCGCGGTCGAGGATCTCCGGAGACGATGAGTTTTTAAAGAAAAAGAACTCTATCTCCGGACCGGTATAAAACGAATAGCCCTCATCGGACGCCCTGCGCAGCATCCTTTTGAGCACGTAGCGCGAGTCCCCCTCGTAGGGGGTCATGTCGTTGCGGTATATGTCGCAGAACATGCGGGCCACCGAGTCCTCCCGGGGACGCCACGGAAGCACCTGAAAGGTCGAGGTGTCGGGAAGGGCTATCATCTCGGACTCGTCCCGGCGGATGGCCCCCTGGAGGGTGGAGCCGTCGAAACGCACCCCCTGGACAAGGGCGTCCTCGAGCTCGTCAATGGTTATGGCGAAGCTTTTAAGAAAGCCCAGGATGTCCGAAAACCACAAGCGGATGAATTTCACCCGGTTTTCGGCGGCGAGCTTCAGTATGTATTCCCTGTCTCTGCTCATCTACCGTATTCCGTTTCTCCTGAAGCCGTGGATCATGGCGACTTTCTCCACGGCCGAACGATATTCCCGCGGCGAAATCATCCCGCTCTCCATCTCCTCGTACAGCAGGCGAAGAAGTATGTAGAACATAACCCACCTCCTGTATGCGCTTCCGATATATGTATCGGCACAAAGGAAGGTGGTTTATTAGCCCCGGAAATGGCGGACCAGGTTAACCGGTCTTTTCTCCCGCCTGCTTCCCAAAGTAGACGCGTCCCCCGGAGAGGATGCAAGCCACTCTAAACGGCCCGGGGGTCGGAACTCCCACTGTTCGGTAATCAGAAACTTAGGTAAATAAGGATTATGAAGATTACCAAAAGCAGCGCGAAAAGCCCCATTATAAAGTAGGTCATCCGGGACACCCCCCCCTCCGGGGCGGCGTTTGTGGGCTGCTCCTTCAGGGGATTTCTGACGGGAATGGTCTTTTTACTGATGGGGCCGTCCACCATGGGGTCGTACATACGCAGCTTGACCTGCCGTTCGTCTTCCACCATTTTACCGTAGATGCCGGGCGCGATCTGGGAGAGTATTTCTATGGGATCGTTTTTACTGCTCGCCTTGATGTCGATAACCTCGCAGGGCACCGGCCGGACGTGGTCTTCCACCCTGAGGTTCAATATTTCTATGAAGTATTTTTCGCGCTCCGAGTTGGCGACGATCTTGGCCATTATCCGGTCGCCGATTTTAAGCTCGTACAGGGGTTTGCCCTTTACCGGGGCCAGTATGGGCTGAAGCGGCAGGATGACCGAGCCGTCCTCGACGTTGTAACCCTTCTTCGCCGCCTGTGCGGCCGGGGTCTCCACCGCCTGCTGGCGTCTCTCGCGGGCCGCCTTGAACTCCTCCTCCGTTACTTCCTGTATGCCTATCTCGAGTATCAGGTTTTTGTCGTGAACTATGCGGTAGAGCATGTCGGAGAAGAATATCTCGACGCGATCGTAATCGTAACCGGAGGCGGATTCGTAAAGCTGCGAATTGAGATTGGGCTGTGTGGCGACCGCCTTGAGCTGGTCAATCAGCGAGGAGCTCATGCTGGAGTTGAAGTTGCCCTTCCACTTGAGCTCCATGATGTTCTCCTCGTAGCGCTCCCAGCCGACGTGGGGCTCGAGTTCGAAGGCGTTGGAGAAGGTCGATACGATGATGTTCTGGTTTTCTATGGAGCCTTCGGTGTCGAAGACGACAAAAAAGATTCCATAGAGGTTAAGCGATTGCGACTTAAACCGGCCTTTTACTACAAGGTAGCTTCCGCCTTCGAGGAATTCACCCTGGGTTCTGTTTTCAGCCATTTCCCTGTTCCACACACGTTAAAGTGAATCGGAAACCGGCGATACGGCGAAACCGGATCCCCGGGATGTCGTTATTTTCCGGGCGGCGTTTTGCGCCACTTATCGAATGCGCAATCCTGTTTATTATATATGGATTTCCGGAAACTCAAACCGCGCCGCATTCTACGCATTAATTGCGTCTTTGTCAATAGAATTATTTTATTTTTACGGCCCTCGATTGTCAATGGGCGCGATGCGCGATTTAAGGCGTGTATGCCGGCCCGCAAAAGGAATGCGGCGTGACGGCCGCGTATGGCCGGGAGCGGATGAAAGGCCTCCGGCGGCCGGATTTCGCCGTTGGGGGCGTGTGCTGGTTGACTTTTTTCGGGCCATGCCCCATTATCATAACAGGGCGGGGAAAAATGATCTGTTGGGCGCCCGATTTTCGGCCGAAAATGATAATGAATACAATGGAAAATTCTGACCGCTGAGGCGGGGGGATGGATATGGAAGAGCAGGGCGTTAACGTTGATAACAACGGCAAGACGGGCTCCATTAAGCTTGTGGCGAAGGTGGCGCTTGTAGCGTTGATTTTCGTGGTCGTTTTCTATCTCATCTTTATCACCACGCGTTACGGCAAGGCCGTCTTTATCCTCTCGAACCAGGAGATAGCGTCTACCGATGCCAGGCAGGTGACACGGTACACCGTCGGGGAGAAGGTGCACTTTTTCATTAAACGAAACTTCGAAGACCTCGATTCCAATATGTTCTCGATGGAGATCGAGTATTTCGAGAACAACGACTTCAAGCGGTACAAGCAGATAAGCTTCGAGATCGACAAGAACTTCGAAGAGCTCGGCGCCTATGTGCCCGCGGTTTATTTCAAACGGCCGGGCAGGTACCGTATAAAAGCCTCGCTGGACGGAAAGGTGGTCGCGACGAACGAGATCGAGCTCGTCGAGCAGTGAGCGGCGGGCCCCTTTCGATCTGTCGCGTATCGGTCGACGGCGACGGCCTTGGCCGGGGCGGGACAATTTCGAAGGCATGGTATGGCGGTAACTCCAACGATCAGGGTGCGGCGAAATGTTGATTAAAAATAATTCCGGCATCGGGCTCTGTCTACGCGTCGCCCTTGCCATCTCCGTTACGGTGTTCCCGGCCGCCCCGGCGGCCGCATATTCCGACCAGACGACCACCGAGCGGGTGCTCAATGAAAACAAGGGCTTTATCGATTTTATGGATGTGTGCGTGACCAACTTCGGCGATGAGCAAAGGGAGCGTTTCAGGGAGATCTACCGCCATCATTTCAACGCGGAGGTCGCTTTTCTACAGTCCGACTACAAGGCCGCGTTCAAGCGGCTGTATCTTTCCGAGGGCGTCAATGCGGGCCTTTTTGCGGATATGGCAAGGGATATCTACCTGGAAGGGGCCAAGGACATACTCGACAGCCTCGCACCGGAGATCATCAGGTCCAAAAACTCCAGGGCCAAGCTCTACCTGACACTCGGATACCGCGACAGGGCCGTGGGCTTTAACTACTACACCATCGGCATGGCGTCGAACCCAAAGCTCTACTCGTATAAAATCTACAAGTATATCGACACCGTCAAGATGTCGCGAAGGGCCAAGCGCTACGCCTTCCTGGCCCTTTATGAGAGCCGCTCGGACGAGATGAAAACGAAGATATTCAACCATCTCTTCGAGATGGAGCGAGAGGCGGGCAATCCATTCTATAGCAGGTTCCTGGCGAAGAATGGGGACGCTTTTTTGAACGAACTGAACCGGGATTATTACGAGTCCACCCCGGCGGATGCCTCCGCTGAAAAGACAAAGGGCGAAGCCGACGCCGAGGCGGGGTCCTTCGAGAAGAAGACCGAACGCAGGGTGCGCTTTCGGGCCGAAAAGACCGTGGCCCAGTACATACTCAATCGCGAGTTCGAAAAGGCGGAGGATACCATCCGCGAATACGTGGACGACTTCAATTTCAAGATTATTAAGGCCATGCTGGAGATGCTTTCGGCCGAGGGTTCCGGTTCCCCGGACGGAGTGGATTACAGGGGGTTTCTGCCGCATCACACCGATAATTACGTCCGCTATTCGAAGGAGTCGGCGCTTGCAAGCTTCTCCGGCTCCATAAAGGTCGAGGATTACGTGGAGAAAAGCGGCCCCGGGGAGAAGGCGAAGCCCGGAGACGGAAAGGCGGCCGAAGGGAAAGACGCCGCCCATCATGACGGAGAGGAGCGCGTCGAAGGCAAGAAATGAACGGCGGACCATAGAGGCACAGAGATGCCGAACGGTCCCACGTTAGCCCGCGGCCACCATCCCCATGGAAGACCCCAAAGAACTCCTGCGCAAGGTGCACCGAAGGGCGCTCGACGGGGTGCGCGGCGGCGATGCCGCCCCTGCGGACGCGCCGGACAAGATCGCCGAGGCCGACCGCAACCTTCGAAAGGCCATCGCCGCCCTGTACATCGCACTGGACGGAGCGGGGAGCCCGGCTAAAGCGGTCGATATCCTCTCGGAGCACGCGGCGATGTTAATCGAGATGATTCGTCAGATAAAGGGCGGGCCTTAAGTCCGTCGACCGGCAAATAATTCTTGCATTTATTGGTATCGATGCGATAATCCCTCCAATGACGCCGGTTGCCCGGCGGCGTTACCGCGAGTACACGATCCGGGGGTAGGCATATGTTTGCAGGGCGCGTGGTGAGAAGCTGCTCGATGGCTGCGGTCTTATCGCTTTGCGTGGTCGTCATTATCGCTTGCTCGAAGGAGGAGTTTGGGGGCCTCGGGATAGAGGTTCCGTCGGGAGACGGAAAGGTCGGGAAGGACAATCCCTACGTCATAGTTTCGGTGTACAAGGGCGGTACGGGCGATATGGCCGGGCTGCAGCCCGGCGATGTGATCCTGAGCGTTGACGGCCATGCACTGAAGGGCATGCGTTACGACTATATCGTCAAAAACCTGCTCCGCGGAAAACCCGGCTCCCTGGTCACCCTGGAGGTGGAGCGCGGCGGAGAGATTATGATCTTCCGTGTCCTGCGCGGAAAAGTCGTTCTTAAAGAGTGACCGGACATATTCCCGCCAACAGGAAAATCAATGGATTGTAAAAAACTGGCGTGGTACGCACTGGCTGGATTTACCGCGTTCTTCTGGCTTGTAATTGCCATCGACATCATTTATTGGTATTTTTACTGATTATGAAAAGCGTTATCGACAAGGTCAAGGAATCGATCGACCAGATGCCAACGCTCTCCCCGGTCATCCACAAGATCACCGAGGTGGCCAACAACGTTAAGTCCTCGGCCCAGGACCTCACCGACGTCATCCAGCTCGACCCGGTTCTGACAGCCAAGGTCATCCGGATGGTGAACTCCGCCTATTTTGGACTGCCGCAGGAGATAAAGTCGCTTAAGCAGGCCGTCGTGATGCTGGGGCTCAACACCATAAAGAATGTGGCGCTCTCTTCCGCCTTTTTAGGCAAGGTGAACCTTAAGGGCAACACCTCCCTTAACGGCCAGGACTTCTGGAAGCACTCGCTGGGCGTGGCCGTGGCCACCAAGCTCATAGCGCGCAGGATGAACGTAGACCAGAAGCTTCTGGAGGAGTACTTTATCGCCGGACTGATCCACGACATCGGCAAGGTGCTCATCAACAACTTCTTCCCGGAGGAGATGAACAGGGTCCTGGAGGAGGCCTCCCGGCGCGAGGAGCCCATCATCGACATCGAGCGGCGCATATTCGGCCTTACGCACGAGGAGATCGGAATAGCCATTGGGAAAAAGTGGCGTTTTGCCAACAGCCTGCTCTATTCCGTGGGCCGGCACCACCAGCCGGTGCTGGAAGGCTCGTCGGCGATATTTTCCATGAGCGTGTGCGTCGCGGACACCTTCGTGAAGTCGCTGGAGATCGGTTTTAGCGGCAATTACCGCGTCGAGCCGGTGCCGGAGGAGGTGTGGGCGGCGCTTGGCCTCGACGAGGAGGGGGTATTCGCCGCGCTCTCGACCATCAACAACGAGATCGAGAAGGCTGTGCTCTTCCTAAAGTAGGCCATGGGCGACTGGAAGCTGACATTCTGGGGGGTTAGAGGCTCCATTCCGGTCCCCGGACCGACCACTGTGAAATACGGGGGCAACACCGCGTGTCTCGACATCCGTTCCGACGAGGGGGACTGGATCGTCTTCGACGCCGGCACGGGGCTACGGGTGCTCGGCGATTCCCTGGACCTCTCGAAGAAGCACGAGATCAATATAATGATCTCGCACCCGCATTGGGACCACATAAACGGCTTCCCCTTCTTTACGCCCATCTACATTCCAGGAAACAGGGTGACGGTCTACGGGCCCTCCACATTCGAGCTTACGATGGAGGACGTTATCGCCGGCCAGATGAAATACTCGTATTTCCCAGTACGGACCGCGGAGCTCTCGGCGGACCTGCGTTTCAGGGAGCTCAAGGAGGAGGAGATACGGATAGGCAACTACACCGTCAGGACGCAGATGCTCAACCATCCCGTCACCTGCCTGGGATATCGTGTAAGCTATAAAGACCGGGTGTTTATCTATCTGGGGGACAACGAGCCCTACTACAACGTGTTTGACGACGGCGATTCCGAAACCGACGCGGTGGCGCGGCAGATGAACGAGCGCCTGGTGGATTTCGTGCGCGGGGCTGACACGCTGGTGGCGGACTCGCAGTACGTGCCGGCGGAATATGGAAGCCACAGGGGATGGGGCCACAGCCACACGCACCATGTCGTCAATCTGGCGCTTAAGGCCGGGGTGAAGCGCCTGTTCTTCTTTCACCACGAGCCGCTTCGCACCGACGCACAACTCGACCGGCTGGTGGAGCACTACCGGGGCAAGATGGTCGAAAAGAATCTACCGCTGAAGATAGACGCGGCGCGCGAGCGCGCAAGCTTTGACATTTAATCCGCGCCCGAACGCCCCTCGATGATGCCGCCAAGCAATGCCTCGAGGTTTTTGCCGAGGTCCGGGACGTAATAGCCGCCCTCCAGTATGCCGAATATCCTTCCTTCGGCCTTTTCTCTGGCGAATGCCCCGGCGATCCGGCCGATGCTCCGGTAGTTGTCGGTCGAGAGATTTCCCCCCCAGTCGTGCTCGTACTGGTCGAATCCGGCCGAGATGCCTATGATGCCGGCGCTCTCTACGGCATCGAGCGCGGCGCGCGTTTCCCGAAGGAATTCGCCCTGCTGGGACGACTGTATGTTGAGCACGTGGACGTTTCGATACGGCCTGAAGATGGCCTCCGTGCCGTCGCCGAAGTGCAGGTCTATGTCGAGTATCACCGCCGAGTCTACCAGCCCCTCGTGCAGGAGTTTACGGACGGCGACTCCCATGTTGTTGAAAAAGCAGAAACCCCAGTTATGGTCGGGGTTCGCGTGATGTCCCGGCGGCCTTATTACCCCGAAGGCCACGTACCCATCCAGCGCCTCGCGCGCCGCGCGGATCGCGCCCCCGGCCGCCATGCGGGCCGTCTCGTAGCGGACGGGGCTGTTTTTCTCCTGGGCCAGGAGCGAGTGGGTGTGGCAACGGAGTATGTCCTCCTCCGAGCAGGGCTCGGGCTCCACGACCTCGTACCTCGACGAGAGGTCCGACATGATGCCGCGGACGCGCTCGGGTGACTCGCAGTCGGCGGTGCTGTAGGGCGTAAGGTAGATCGGATGATAGACCAGCCTGATAATATCTTTGCGGCGTGAAATACCCGGCATGGTTTCGTCCCCCTATAAAAGCTTCTCCTTGATATTATACTGCCACAGCTCTACGAGCTTGTCGAACTCGCGGTCACGCGTCCTTCCCTCCCACGCCTTGTTGCGCCGTTTGATGAGATAGGCCACTGTGGAGTCCTCCAGAAGGAAACTTTCGTTGAGCGTGTTGAGTTTCCTGATCAGGTGGTTGAGATTGTAGGTCTGGAAATCGCCTATATAATCGATAGCCGCGACAGTGGGCTCGTATTTAATTAAAAGCTCGATGAAATAAAGGCTAAGGCGCAGCGAATCGATGCTGCCTCCGGCCGCCGACTGGATATGCATGCTGAGCTTTTCGAAAAGGTCCATGTGCTGATAATAGGATTCGTAGATGGGCTTTATATATTCGGGAAAGATATTCATTATCTCGATGAGGTCGATGGGGCTTTCGATCTCACGGAAGTGCTGGAATATCCTGACGCTGTGCTCGTTATGGGGCTCGACCTCTATAAGCTCCACATACATGTCCTTTATGATTGTTCGGACCTTGCCGGACTTTTTTAAATAGATTTCGATCTCGACCGGCTCGACGTAAAAATTGGTCTTTTCCGGAGGGCCCATAACAGGACCTATTTTCCGACCCTGCCCAGAAGGGCCTCGAGTTTGCGTTCGTAAGCGCCGCCAGGGGCCAGATCGCGCGCCTTTGCCACAAGGGGCGCTATATCGGTCCCGCCTGCGGCCGCCTTTTCTATCCCCTCGAGGGTCCGGTGAAACTCGATGGCGCGGTCCTGAAGCCGGGTGTGCGAGATCCCCCACAGGGTGTCGCCCTCCCTTACCTCCACGCGTTCGCCGTCGGGCATTACGAAGACGTTGCCCGGATAGATCCAGTTGGGATTTCGCGTTTTCATGGAGGCAAAGGGGATGGGTGCGTAGCCGTTTTTAACCGCGACCCGGTTGACATAGGTGAAGATATCGTGATCGCTTACCGATATTCCGTATTTTTCGATGAGCCCCTCGCGCACACGCCTCTCCTCGGCCTCGCGCCTGGCGCGCTCCTCCTCGACTGCCGCCATGCGGCGCTCCTCGAGAAGCGGCGCGCCGTAACGCCAGGCGAGCGCCGCCAGCGCCAGAAGAACGAGTATTCCAAGCGGTACGAGCGCCTTTCGCAAATAGGCCGCCATTCGGGCCCTATGGGGCCTTCCCTCCGATAGGCCTAGGTCTTCAATGGATTCGTACTCGTAGCGCCTCTTTTTCTCGGCAATGGCCGCGCGAAGCTCGCGCATGCGCGCCTCGTCCTTTGTCCTTCCGGCGAAAAGGCCAAGCAGCTCGCGGAGCCTGCGCCGGTCCTCGATGATGGTTTCGTAATGGCGGTGTAGCTCGGGATCGTTTATCCTTTCGAGCGCCATGGTATCGTCTTCCGGCGCCTCGTCGAGCACCGCAAAGGATGGGGGAGCGTCCGACAGTTTTTCCATGTACTCGTAGAGGGAGCCGTCGCAGAGCGCCAGGCATATCCTGAAGCGCGGCGCGTTGTCTGAGGGTATGGACGCGGGATCGGCCGCGCCGCGCCTGGAGGCGATAAGCTTCCACAGCGCGGCGGCGAGCTTTCGGTCGGTGGTGGTGTCGTGGCGCAGCTTCAGGAGGGCCAGCATGTTCATGGTCTCGCGGACCGACTCGAATTTGGATGGCGCGTCATTCCCGGCTTCCGGAAAGCGCGCGGCGATTGCGTCGATCTCGCCTGTCGCCATTATATCCGCCGTCTCGTTCGCGCCAAGCTGGCGCTTTATGTCGGCGACCATCTCGGCCGCCTCGCCGTACTTGCAAAGCTCGTACTGAATGCCCGGCATCGCCATAATCGGTCCGCCGGCGGAGGAGCGAACCGGCGGGCGACCCGGCCCGGGGATGAGGACGATCGGCGTGTCGGTGGATTTAAAGACCAGGTTGGTCTCCTCGTATACGGGATAGCTTACCAGTATTATGTCGAGGTCGTCCTTTACGACCGTTTGCACGCCCTCGAAGCCCTTGATATAGCCGACGGCGATGTCCTCGAGGGCTGGTTTGGTTTTCTTATAGAGCACGCGCACGTTGTAGGAGCCCGGATAGTTGCGCGCTGCAAGGCCGTCGCCCGAGTCGAAACTGAAGCCGCCGAAGTCCTTCCGGATTATGGATGCCCCGGCGAAGAGCCTTTGGAGCAGGTCTATATCGTCCTTGCGGTCCGAGAAGATCTTTAGCCTGCCGTGAGAGTGGTGCTTCCAGCGGACCAGTCGGGTGATGTTTATCAAGTTGGACGAGGGCAGTATGAGCTCGCGCACCTGGCCAGGGTCTATCTCCAGCCGGGCGAAATCCCCGCAGCAGGCGCGGGGGAAATGGTACAGGGTGAAGTAGCGATTTTTATAGAAGATGGGATTATTGCTCAATACTATGAAGCCGCTTCCGGCGTAGCGCGACGATTCGCGCGACGACTCCGAGATGGTGTCCATAACCCTGAGTTCGTCGAAATATCCGCCTTCCGGCCCCTTTAGGCTGAAAAGCGAGCGCCTGTTGTGGGTCACCTGGAAGTCCCCGTTGGTGTAGAAGACGCCTATGAAGGAGTCCCTGTCGGAGATGATTTTTTCCCTCGAGATTTCCGGTATGTCCTTTTCGATCTCGACGACCGACACGTTGGTAAGGTCCAGTCCGAAGGTCTTCTGGAAATCCAGGTAGCGCTTCACCATCATCCTGCTGCCTATGTAGCGGTTGGTGGGAAGATAGTTTACGTCGATGTTGAACTGCTCGTGCGAGGGGTTTCCGGCGAGCCGGTCGGTGACGATGATATTCTCGATGAGCGGAATGATTTCGACCGGGAGGTTGATCCAGTTTCCTATGCGTATGAACGGTTTTTCGTCCTCGACGGTGTCGCCGGTAAAGATGACGTAGCAGTCGTGGTCGAGTATGAAGAGCCTGTCGGCGTCCTGCCGTATTACGTCTTTGAGTTCCATCCCGGATGTTCCCCTTCCATTATTCGCGTTTTTCTTGAGCGCGGGCTGTTTCGATTATCCGGATGAATTCTATATGATCGGCCGCGCGCAGGGCAAGCCTTTTTATGGATTCATCGGCGAAGACGCGCGATATCTCGGCGAGGACCGCTATCTGCGAATCCGGGTCGGCGGCGGGCGTCAGGATGAGAAATACGATGTGAGCCCTCCCTCCGTCCGGGGCGTCGAAATCGATTCCGTCGGGGGAGAGGCCGGCGGTTAGGCTCGGCGCGCCGATCTCCGCCATGCGGGCGTGGGGCACAGCTATGCCGCCGTCGAGGCCGGTGCTCATAATTGACTCGCGTTCCAGGGCGCGCCCTGCTATAAGCGCGGAGTCCAGACCGGTTTTGAGCGCAGCGGCTGCGGCAAGCTCGCGGATGGCCGCACCCGGTGTGGCGGCGGCCAGGCGCGGCAGGAACGAGCTCGCGTCTATTAGCCGTGTTAGCGGGCCCCCGGCTTCCGCCGGCAGGAACGCCCGTATAAGCGGGCCGCTGAGCAGTGACGTGGCGAGCGCCATCACCACGATCGATACATAGGCGCTTTCCTCTATTATGCCGTAGCGAAGCGCCGTGAGCCCTATGATGATCCCCATGACGCCCAGCGCGCTCATGGCCGATCCCGTAAGCAGCGACTGGCGTACGGGGAGCCCCGACAGGCGGCCGCCGATAAGCGAGCCGGCGAACTTGCCGCCGAAGGCGAGAGCCGTGAGGGCCAGGGTGAGGGCCGGGTCGAAGTTGCCGATGAAGTCCACGCGAAGCCCTATGGAGACGAAGAAGATGGGGGCGAAGATATTGTTGATGAACTGGTTTATGATGTCCCTTGTGTGCGCGCGCAGGTGCGGCGAGTCGCCTATGGCTATACCAGCAAGAAAGGCGCCGAGGATGGCGTGTATGCCTATCGCCTCGGTAACGGCCGAGCATACAAGCGCGATCGAGACTACGAAGGCGATGACGCCGCCGGGCCACTCGGTGCGGCGCTCTATCCAGGGGAGCGCCTGATTTATGAGCGCGCGCACCGCCGTGAGTATGGCGACGGCGGCGAGCACGCTTAGCGCGGCGGTCCTGGCGACCGCCGCGGCCTGGAGGGCCCCGGTGGATGCGAGCTGCACAATGACCGAGAACACGATCCATCCGAAGAGGTCGTTTACCATGGCCGAGGCGAGCACCAGCATACCGAAGTCCGTATGGAAAAGGCGCATATCCATGAGGATCTTGGCGATGATGGGAAGGGCCGTTATGGAGAGGGCCACGCCGACGAACAGGGCGAGGACGAGGTCGCTTTGGCCTCCGAAAAAACCCGGGGCGAAGAAGGCGAAAGAAAACCCGAAGGCGAAGGGCAGCGCGATGTTGAAAGCGCTCATGGTGAAAACGGTTTTACCCTGTTTGAGGACCGAGGAGAGATCGACCTCGAGCCCGGCGACAAGAAGCAGGAAAACCACCCCCATGTAAACGATGGCCTCCATGGCCGTCGAGCCGCGCGTTGCGGCCGGGAATATCCACTGGAAGAAACCGGGCGAGAGGCGCCCCAACAGGCTTGGCCCAATGATTATGCCCGCTAGGATCTCGCCCGCCACAGGCGGCAGGCGCAGGCGCCTGAATAGCTCGCCTAAAAGCCTGCCCGAGCCCAGCATTAGGGCAATGCCCATAAAGAGGACTGTAATGTCGTAGCTGGAAAGCGTATTCATGGCTGTCGATGAGCGGTATCCATGCTCCCGGCGCCGCATTGAAGCCGCTCCCGCATGGTAGGGTCCCAGGGGGCCTCTTGCAATTAAATTATGCGCGCCCGGGACTTTTTTTGCTGGCTGAGTGGATTCCAAACCGCTATTTTAATGGAGAGAGGCGCCATTTTACGGCGCTTCGAATCGGGCGTCATGCCGATTAATACTATAGCGTCGTCAATATGCGGAAGTTACGAAAATTCCTATGAACCGTATCGTTTCGGGCCTCTTCGGCCTGCATCTTCGCTACCCCTACGTGCGGCAGGCCCTGTGGTCGCTTGCGGGTCTTTTGGTGGCCGCCGCCGTTACGGTGGTGGTGACGGTGAGCACAAGGGTTACTACACTCCCCGTGGGCTGGGAGAGGGCCTTTTTTATTAGCCCCGTGGGCATGGAGACGCGCAATATACAAATGTCGTCGCGCGGCAGATTTATTGCGGCCGTCTTCGAGGGCGCGGACAGAAACGCGCACCGCATCTACGCCGCGCTCTCCTTCGACGGGGGAAAATCCTTCTTCGACCCGGCGGCGGTTGCCGACGTGGCAATGGGGGTGGACCACTATCCGTATATAGCGGTCTCGGGGTCCGGCAGCGTGGCCGTGGTGTGGCAGAACATCCTGCCCGAAGACTCCAGGAGCAGGCTCTTTTACTCCCTTTCGACCGACATGGGGGCCACCTGGTCGTCGCCGGCGCGAATATCCCTGCCGTCGGAAACGGAACTTCTGCCGATGTTTTTCTACGATGACCGGGGCAGGCTGCACCTCTTCTACCATGGCCAGAGGCAGGGCGTCTTTACGCTGTTCCACGCCGAAAGCGCCGACGGCGCCGTCTTCGACGAGCCGGAAGTGCTTGCCAGGGTGGGGGACCTGCGCGGGGCGTTTTTTCCGGCCGTGCATTTCGAGGGGCCCTACGTTTTCGTTGTGTGGCAGGGCAAGGGGGATTTTCGAGGGGTGCTCTCCGACGACCTGTACTTTACGCGCTCGGAGAACTACGGGCGAAGCTGGAGCTCCCCGCGCCGCATAACCGCAAGCCCCGCAAACGACGCCGCTCCGGCTATAGCCTTTTACAGGGACACCATCTATTGTGTTTACCAGAACAACGACGACAAGAACTGGGCCATCAGGATGCTGCGCGGCGGCGACTATGGAAAGACCTGGTCGGAGCGCCCGATTGACGTTACCTCCACCAACGCCAACTGCTACGCGCCGCGAATCATGCCGGGACGCAGCGACGAGCTTATCGTGGTGTGGTACGACGCCAGGGATGTCCGGCCCGGCGTGATGTCGCGGAAGTACCTGCCGGCCGACCGGACATTCTCGCCCGAAAACCGCCTCTCGCCGCAGAAGGTTCCCGCGCGCAAACCCGTCATGGTGTCCGCCGACGCCCGCGTGGTGGCGATGTGGGAGGAGGGCGGGAGGATTGCCGTCAACCATACCGACGTTTACGTAAGCACCCCGGCCGTAACCTCGCCAACGCATCCGGAGAACACCTGGTCCAGGGAGGCCACCGCGCTCGTGCAGTGGGTCCCGCCAGCCGACGAATCGGGAATAGCGGGCTACGCCGTCATAGTGAACAAGGAGCCGGATTTCATTCCGGCCGTGCAGAACCTGGAGGGAAACATTCGAAGCTACCGTATTCCCGACCTGGACGACGGCGTGAGCTATTTCCATATTCGCTCCGTGGACGGCGCCGGCAACTACAGCCGAACGGTGCACTTCCCGCTGCAAGTAAGCAAGAATCCGCTTGCCGGGCCGCTCATTGTATCGCCGACGCACCCGGAATCGCAGGCCGCGCCACTGCGCTCGGCCCGGTTTCGCTGGACCATGGGCGACAAGGTGCGCCTTAAGGGCTTCGTCTATTCGCTCGCGCGCGACACCGCGGCGCGTCCGGCCACATTTAGCAACGACTTCGAAACAGCCTTCGATAACCTGGAGGACGGGCGCTACTTCTTCACGCTGGCCGCCGTGGACAAAACGAACACTCCGGGCCGCGTTAGCGTGTACGAGATAATCGTAAACAGGGCCGACCCGCTCGACCGCGAGGCGTACGAGCGAATCGCCAGGGGCCTGAGCGCCGCGCCGGAAGCGGGAGTAGCCGCGCCGGCCGCGCCGCGCGTGGAGATCGTGCTGCCTTTCGACTCGAGGCTCCCTTTCGAGCGGGGCTCATTCGAGGCGCGCCTGGTGGTCCGCAACATAAAAAGGGAATTCGTAGACGGCTTTTCGTTTTTAGGGGGATTGGAGCCGGAACGCGCGCCGGCGCGGGTTAACCAAAAGGGCGAAAGCGTAATTCTCGAAGGGCTTGAGGACGGAACGCACTACCTGAGCGCGCGCGCCAGGTACTTCCGCGTGGAGGAGGGCGTTAAAAAATACTACTGGACGCCCGCCGCAGGCGTAAGCTTCGCAATAGGCGCGCGGCGCGAGCTTTCGCCGGTAATGGCCTATGCCGAGGACGTGCAGAAGCGCCTGTACCGTCACTGGGTGGCGGTTTCCATCTCGCTCGTTACGCTCGCATTGTCGCTTGTAACCATTGGCTACGGAACGCGCATCGGCTTTGCCGCAAACCTGCTTAACTTTCGCCTGAAGAGCCTGTGGCGCCTCCTCTTTCCCGGCCGTTGAGCCCGGCCTACCAGCGGTCGAAGACCTCCTCGGGCCCGAAGAAAAAGGCTATCTCCCTCTCGGCGCTTTTGGGGCTGTCCGAGCCGTGCACCGCGTTACGGCGGTTGTTCTCGCCGTAATCGCGCCTTATGGTGCCGGGGTCGGCCTCCGGGCTGTTGGTCTTTCCCATTATTTCGCGGTTTTTGTTGATGGCGTCGTCGCCCTCCAGCACCTGGGCCAGTATGGGCCCGGATGTCATAAAGTCGATGAGCGGTTCGTAGTAGGGCTGGCCCTCGTGCTCGGCGTAGAAGCGGCGGGCGTCGTCCCTTGAGAGTCTAAGCATCCGCGCGGCCGCGATGCGCAGGCCGTTCTTTTCGAACCGCGCGTAGATCTCGCCTATAAGGTTTTTCCCGACGGCGTCGGGTTTGACGATTGAAAGCGTGCGTTCCCTGGGCATGAATGCTATCCCGTCCTTAATAGTTGGTAATGTGTATTTGTTAGATGCGACAGTGCGCCGAGCGGCCGCGCCGGTCTCAGGGCGGGCACTTGGCGCAGATCGATTTGAAGAGCGCGGTAGAAAGATAGCGGTCGCCGCGGTCGGGGAGGATGGTGACTACCACCCCCTCGTCCATATCGCGCGCAACGCGAATGGCCCCGGCCACGGCAGCGCCGCTCGACATGCCGCAAAAGAGTCCCTCGCGCACTGCCAGCTCGTGGCAGGCGGAAAAGGCCTCCTCGTCGCCGACGGTCTGTACTTCGTCTATCATGGCCGGATCGTATATCGCCGGCACTATGCTCTCGGTCATGTTTTTTAGGCCCTGAATGGTATGGCCGATTGTCGGTTCGACCGCGATGATGCGGGTGGTCGCATCGTGCTCTTTAAGCCTTTGGCCAACGCCCATTATGGTGCCCGTGGTGCCGAGGCCGGCTACGAAAGCGCTTATCCGGCCGCCTGTCTGCTCGATTATTTCCGGGCCGGTGGTTTCGTAGTGCGCGAGCGCGTTGGCCGGATTGGAAAACTGGTCGGGCATGTAGTACTTGCCTGGCTCGGCCTCCATCATGCGCTTCGCCTCTACTATGGCGCCGTCGGTCATGCGGCAGCCTGCCGTAAGCACCAGGTCCGCGCCGAAGGCCATAAGTATGCCGCGGCGCTCCATGCTGACGCATTCGGGCATGCAGAGGGTTACCCGGTAGCCCATGGACACGCCCACCATCGCGAGTCCTATGCCCGTGTTCCCACTGGTAGGCTCGAGGATGGTTTTGTCCGGAGTGAGCTCGCCGCTCTCCACGGCTTTTTTAAGCATATAATAAGCGGGTCGGTCCTTTATGGAACCGCCGGGGTTGGCCCCTTCGAGTTTTACGAGGATGGAGACCCTCGGATTGGGCGAGAGGTGCCGAAGGCGCACCATTGGAGTGTTCCCAATGGCCGAGGCGACCCCGGTATTAGCTAAAGCCGTATGGAGTGTTTTCATGCGCGGTTTTACCGTATAAAACGGAGGAACGCCCCTGCGGCGTTCCCTCCTGCATTCCCGTCGTCGCGTAGAATGAGCGGGCGATGGGGGTCGAACCCACGGCGTCCAGCTTGGGAAGCTGACATTCTACCACTGAATTACGCCCGCGTTGGCGCGCCCTCCGGGCTGCGCAATAAGTAAAATGTCCGGGAAGGGTGGTTTTAGTCAATACTTTTTTGAGGGGTGGGTTTGCTAACGTATAATCCGTCATTGTAAGCCGCCTGCTTTTCGCCTTCAGGTCTAAATGCTACGTAGTATTTTTCATCCGATGTCGCGTACCCGTTCATGTCCCTTCATTCAGTATATTGATGTAATTCATATAGCCGAACATACGGCTGCGTTTTTTTCCTGTTACTTCCTTCACCAATCCGAGCCTGATGAGATGATCGTATGATGATTTGACGGTATTCGGCATAAGCCCGGTTATTTCGCAGGTGCGGGGTATTGACAATATTGGCCTCTGAAGGAGAGCATGATGTACCCTGAGAACAGAACCGGCTTTGCGCCCAATTGCCTGTATCTTTAACCTATCATCCTCAGCCATCTGGTAAAGCTTCCGAGCTGTTATAACAGCCAAATCAGCGGTCGTTTTTACTGCAGTGAAAAAGAACTCGAGCCAGCTTTCCCAGTCGCCTTCGGTTCTTACCTTTTGTAGAAGTTCGTAGTAGGTGTCTCTGTGAATCTTAAAAAAGAGACTCAGATACAGCATTGGCTCCACGAGGACCTTCTCGTGAAACAAGAGAAGGGTTATCAGCAAACGCCCCAGACGTCCGTTGCCGTCCAGAAAGGGGTGAATTGATTCAAATTGCACATGAACCAGTGCCGCTTTTAAAAGAACCGGTACCCGCTCGGGCTTGTCATGGAAAAAAAGCTCGAGATCACCCAAACACTTCATTACTAGTTCTGGCGGAGTCGGGACATACCGGGCATTTCCCGGCCGTGTGCCCCCAATCCAGTTCTGACTCTGGCGGAATTCCCCCGGATTGTTCTCTGCGCCCCGGCCTTTCCGCAAAAGCTCGGCATGGATTTCCCTTATTAGCCTCAGCGACAGGGGAAAGCCCTCACGAAGCCTTGTCATACCGTGGTTCAAGGCATTTACATAATTTAGCGATTCCCGGACATCGTCAAGGGGGACGCCCGGGACCCCCTCCATTTCGAATAATAGCAAGTCGGAAAGGGAGGATTGTGTTCCCTCGATCTGGGATGACAGCACCGCTTCCTTTCGGATATATGTATAGAGAAATATTGCCGAATCCGGCAGGAGGGTTGTTACACTGTCGAGTCGCCCGATGGAAAGCAAGGCCTGGTCCATGAGATCATGGAGTCCCGAGCCGATATCAAGGGGCGGTTGTGGCGGCAAAGGATCGGGGATAAACGCCTTGTATGTTTCCCCGCCCGAGGTTACCGGCATCCAGGTGCCTGTTCTTTCTCGTTTCATGGGCAATAAAGCATATCTTGCAATAAGGGCTTTCATTATTGCAAGATATGGAGTTTTCTTGCAATAACTATTTGTGCTAGTGCAAGATAAATGTAAGCGTCGATTCCCGCCAACCCGGGGTATAACTCATTGCACTGGCAAAAGGAGCCGCTGGTCACTACACCAGGCTAAACTCGGGAATATCGAAGCCAGGGTAATGCGGAAGGATTTGCATTTAAACGAGCCGAACAGGTATGTTATCTCTGTATTTGACGGCAGAAGAAATATTGAGGATTTATTGCTGTCTCGAATAATAAATTCTTGATTGCAGGTGACCTTCGAGCCTGCGCATAACACGGACTATGTGCTGTGCTCACAAGCAGTCGCGTGGCCTTCGACACATTTCCACCTTCGTTGCACACTAAGACAAGCTACAAAAGTTGGGTTTCTCTCAGGTCAAAGGCGAAAGGGCAGTTGTAATGTTGGGACTGTACTTATGCTGTCGAGCCACGAATAAGGTTTGACTTTGATGGTTTTTTGTTGTGGTTTAATTGAAAGGCTTCGCATTTTAATGGGTCTAACTAACTGATTGTTGTTATTGACACCCTATCATATAGGGTATCATATTGACTTATGATGAGGGAATTTATTATTCTTCCAGAATTCGAAAAAGCATGGAAGCATCTTGGATTATCTGATAATGAATTACGATCACTCCAATATTATTTATGTCTTTATCCAAATCAAGGGGATATTGTTGAAGGAACCGGAGGTCTTCGTAAATTACGCTGGGCCATTCATGGAAAAGGTAAAAGTGGTGGAATCCGAGTAGCTTATGTCGATTTTATTATCTTTGAAAAGATATATTTAATCACAGCGTATAAAAAAGGTGAAAAGGATGCTCTAACTAAGTCTGAACGTAATAATATTAAGAAATTGATTTCATTATTAGAATATGAACTTACCAATAAATAAGGATTATACTCATGAAAACAAATAAAGTATATTCAAGTATTACAAAAGGTCTTACTGAAGCAATCGATTATGAAAAGGGAATCCGTATAAAAGGTGTAAAACGGCATAAAGTTACTATTTCTCCTCTACCCCGTTATTCTTCTCTTGAAATCAAAGAAATTAGGAATAAATTGAATCTTTCCCAATCTACCTTTGCTACCATACTTGGTGTTTCCATTAAAACAATTGAAGCATGGGAATCGGGGAAGAATATTCCTCAAGGGCCTGCTCAGCGCATGCTTGGATTACTTGAAAAAGATAATAATTTATTAAAAAAATACAAAATTATCATAAGCTGAAACGTTATTCCATGGATTCGGCGTCTGTTCTTAGAGAATTTAATTCCTCTGGTTGTCCAATTACTACTGAAGTATTAAAAATTTCAGATTCAGGAATAGTGTTGTAAACCGTCACCCATTCTGACCCCCCGGCGTCATTCAAAGTGACCCCCCAAACGGCAGGGGAAACGACCCCCTTGCCGTCACACAAAACGACCCTCTAAACGGCATTTAAAGTGAACGGAGCAAGCCTTGCGATATGATTGGAACCACCGGCATACTCAGGCCAAAACCTGGTTTTTGCAACTGCTATAATATCATAATAAAAAGACTTGAGATTGTGAGTAATACAGGTATTTATACATGAGAATGATTTTCAAAGATCAGGCATATATATGGATATTTTTAAAATTCATGCCGGTATCATAAAAGAATACAGATCGTATATCTCCAGCTTTATCAATATCGCGGACGAGCGAATTCGGGCGCAGATAGAAAAAGATATCGCCGACGGCAAGCTGTGGCCCGAGCCGCTGATACAATTCAACCCCTCTTATGAAATAACCGGGTCGATAGACTCTCTGTGCGAAGAGGGTCTGCTACACGAAGAAATGCGGAATATATTCAAGGGATATAATCTCTACCGGCATCAGATAGAAGCCGTCAGGGCCGGGGCCGAAGGTAAAGATTTTGTCGTAACATCCGGAACGGGGTCGGGGAAATCGCTTACATTTCTGGGGACTATTTTCAACTATCTCCTAAAGCATAAACAAGGCGCCGGTGTAAAAGCGATTATCGTTTATCCGATGAACGCGCTGATCAATTCACAATCTTATGAAATCGAAGAATTGCGGCGTAAATATAAAGAGATCACAAATAAGGATTTCCCGATATCGTTCGCCCAGTACACAGGACAGGAAAAGGAAGATAGACGAAAGGAAATCCGGGAATCCCCCCCCGATATAATCCTTACCAATTACATGATGCTCGAGCTCATTTTAACCAGAAAGGCCGAAGAAGGGCTTCGCGCATCGGTTTATAAAAACCTAAAATACCTCGTGTTCGACGAGTTACACACGTACCGGGGACGACAGGGCTCGGATGTGGCTTTGTTGATTCGCAGGATAAAAGCTCGTTGCGAGCATGAGATCACATTTATCGGCACATCCGCAACCATGGTTTCGGGCGGATCGAATGAACAGCAGAAGGCCACGGTCGCCAGGGTCGCCTCGTTGTTCTTCGGGAAAACTATACTGCCGGAACAGGTTATCAACGAATCGCTGGTAAGGTCGTTCGATTACAGCGCCAACTCGCTCGATATCCATGCATTGCGGAAATCGGTCGACGAGGGGATACGCTCAGGCGGGAGCGAGGCGGAACTGGTAAAGCATCCGCTTGCGATTTGGCTCGAGAACGAAATTGCTCTTGCCGAGAAAAATGGAATTCTGATCCGAAACAAGCCGTATGCTTTTGTGGAAATTGTTCGAAAGCTGAGCGAAGCCGTAAACATCGATGCCGGGGTGTGTGAAGAGCGGTTGTTGCAGCTCTTTAAATGGATAAACGGCATCAACGCTACTAAAAAGAACCTTCGAGACGCGTATCTCCCCTACAGGCTGCATCAATTTATTTCGCAAACCGGATCCGTGTACGTTTCCCTGGATCCTACGGACGACCGGATGATTACGCTTGAACCGGGCATACGAGAGGGAAATAAAGAAACGGGGCGGCTTTTGTACCCGGTGGTATTCAGCAGGTTTTCGGGATACCCGTTCATCTGTGTTTTAAAAAACCGCGAGAAGGGCGTTCTCCAGCCAAGGGAATTCAACGAATATCAGGAGCCGCAGGATGCCGGAGATGGCGAGGGCGAGCGGCCCGACTTGGACAGCGGATACCTGATTATCGGCGATGACATCTGGAACGAAGATGAGGACATCGCGGCCCTTCCCGAAGCGTGGCTCAACAGGACAAAGGGCGTGAAGCTTAGTATAATAAAGAAATATCGCAGCCGAATGCCGCAAAAAATATTTTTTAACGCGGCAGGCAGATTCTCCGAGGAGGATAAGCTTGATTTCGAAGGCTGGTTTATGCCGGCACGACTGTTATTCGATCCGACCAGCGGTACGTTTTTCGACACCAAGACAAGCGAACGGACAAAGCTCGCCAATCTCGGAAGCGAGGGCCGAAGCACCTCGACAACCGTGCTTTCGCTTCTTATTCTGATGGAATACGCGCGCAACGGAATCGACCCGAAAGACCAGAAGGTACTCAGCTTTACCGATAACAGGCAGGACGCGGCCCTGCAGGCAGGCCATTTCAACGATTTTCTCGATGTTGTCGAGCTGCGGTCGTCCATTTACAGCGCTTTGAGAAACGCGCCCGGAAATGTTCTGGACCACTCGAATATAGGCCAGGCCGTTTTTGATGTGCTTGGCCTGGAGCAGGAGGATTTCGCGACAAAGCCGGCGACCTTTCCGTCGGCCATCAGGGACAATGAAAACGCGCTTAAGGATTACATTACCTATCGCGTATTGAGCGATCTTCGCCGGGGCTGGCGCGTCGTTCTGCCCAACCTGGAACAGTGCGCTCTGCTGGAAATATCGTATAAAAATCTGGATGAGAATTGCCGGGCCAATGAGCCGTGGAAATCCGTTCCGCTTTTAAATGAGATGAGCCATGAGGAACGCCAGGAGCTTGTATATCAGGTATTGGATTTTATCAGAAAGGCCTACGCGATTAGCAGCGAGGAATATCTAAGCCCTGAGGCGATCGATAGGAAAAGCAAGAGTATATATGAGAAATTGAAGAGTCCGTGGAAGTTCGAAAGTGACGAGGAAATCAGAACGCCTTTTCATGTTGCCTACGAGCCGATAAAGGGCGGCAGAAATATTTTTATTCAAAGCATAGGGTCGCGGAGCGCCCTTGGCAGATATCTTAAAGCGGCGGCTAAAGAACATGACATAGTGTTTAATGACGAGAGCTATTTCAAGTTCATTGAGTCGCTGTGCGATCTTTTGTGCGATGCGGGCTGGCTTAAATCGGAGAAGGCATTTAATTATCAGGGGGAGCCGGCGAAGATATTCCAGCTCGGTGTCGACGTTATCGAATGGAGACTCGGTGACGGAAAAAACGTTAAACCGGACCTCGTAAAAACGCGCTCATATAAAAGAGACAGGCTTAGCTTCGCTCCCAACGCGTTTTTTCAAAAGATCTATAAAACCGATTTCAACTCGCTGAAAAAATTGCGCGCCGGGGACCACACCGGGCAGGTGCCCGGTGAAATTCGGGAACAGCGCGAGAACGATTTTAAGGACGGTATCCTGAGCGCGCTCTTCTGCTCTCCCACCATGGAGCTCGGTATAAACATTTCGACCCTCAGCGTTGTGCATATGCGCAATGTCCCTCCCAATCCCGCAAATTACGCACAGAGGGGCGGACGTGCCGGAAGGAGCGGTCAATCGGCGCTTGTCTTCACCTTCTGTTCCAGTTTCTCGCCGCACGACCGGCATTATTTCGCCGCTTCGGGCGACATGGTGGCGGGCGTGGTCGCTCCCCCGCAAATTGATATTACCAACGAAGAGCTGTTAAGAACGCACCTTCATTCAATATACCTTTCGGAGATCGGATCGGGATATATAGGCGACTCGATTAAAGACCTTGTCGTCGATTTTATGGAGGACCCCAAACAGCCCCTTAAGGCCGATGTGCGCAGGAATATGGAATGCAGCCAGAGGGACAGAGACCGTATCGTGAGCTTGTTCTATCGGGTTATAGAGGACATAGGTGAAACCATAAAGCGGCGCTGGTGGTTTACCGAGGACTGGGTTGCCGACAGGGTGGCGGATACGATTGAAGATTTCGACAGGGCCTTCGACCGCTGGAGGGTGTTGCACGAGGCCGCGCAGATACAGTTCGACGACGCGGCCAGGATAAAGAAAAGCGGCATGTACAAGACGGGCAGCGAAGAGATGAGAAGGGCCGCCATTAACGAGCGCCAGGCCGAGCGGCAGATCGCATTGCTTTGTAATAAGGACACCTTCGGGTCCTTATCCGAATTCTATCCATACCGGTACCTTGCTTCGGAGGGCTTTCTGCCCGGTTACAATTTCACCAGATTGCCTGTCCGGTCATATATCCCCCAGGGGGATTCGGGGATATACATATCGCGTCCACGATTTATTGCGCTGCGTGAGTTCGGCCCCCGTAACGTCATCTATTACAACGGGGCTAAATACCAGATCAGTCAGTTGCTCGTAGCCGAGGCCGAAAAACAGTTGCGGGAGGCGAAGATCAGCCTCCATTCGGGATACTGCCTGATGGACGAGGAGAGCGCCTACGAGGTGTGTCCCCTCACCGGGGAGTCGCTTGAGGGCGGCAACCGCCATATTATCACCAATCTTCTCGAAATGACGGAAACGCGGACCGTCCCGCGCGAGCGTATTTCGTGTGAAGAAGAGGAGAGGCTTTCCCAGGGCTTCGATGTCGATGTTTTTTTCAATGTGCCGGGCGGCATCGACCGGGTTCGCCTTGGCAGAGTAAAGAATGATTCGGATGATTTTTTAAACGTACGCTATATCCCGGCGGCGCGCCTTATTCAGATAAACAGAAGCTGGAAGACCAGCCGCGAAGAAGGCTTTCTTATGGGCATGAGAACCGGGGTCTGGAAACGGGAATCGGACCTTGAGCTCGCCGATGGCAAGGAGGAGATCAAACGAGTGCGGCTGTTCGCAACCGACACCGCGGACGCGCTGTATATAGAGCCAATCGAGGCGCTTGCCCTGAAGTTTGACGGCGTGGTTACGCTCCAATACGCCTTGAAGCGCGCCATCGAAAGCCACTTCCAGGTCGAGCCGGCGGAAATAGGCGTAAGCCTTATGGGCGATCCCGCGAAGCCGAACATTTTTTTATACGAGGCGGCGGAAGGAAGCCTGGGAATTCTCTCGCAGTTTGTCGACAGCCCGGATTTGTTTTTTACGATTGCGCGTAAGGCATACGATATCTGCCGCTATGACGACGAAAGCTACGAGGAACCCGCTTCGTATAATGATCTCCTGAGCTATTATAACCAGCGGGATCATTATACCATCGACCGTTTTCTGATAAAAGACGCCCTGTTAAAACTGATGGCGTGCAGGATGGAACTCCTTCAGGGGAAATCGTTCGGGAGTTATGAAGAGCAGTACGCCTGGCTGCTCGAACGCTATGATAAGAGCTCGCCCATCGAGCTTAAGTTTCTGGAATACCTTCATGCTCACGGGCTGCGCCTGCCCGACGACGCCCAGCGTACGGTTCCGGGTATTTATGTTAAGCCGGATTTTTATTATGATCCGAACATCTGGGTTTTCTGCGACGGCTCCCCGCACGACGACCCGGCACAGAAAGATCGCGACCGCGATCTGCGCCGGGCCATAATGGACAGGGGAGACCAGGTGATAGAGTATTATTATAAAGACGACATGGAAGGGCTTGTTAAGAAGCGCCCGGACATATTCAGGAAGGTGCGATAACGATATGGAATACACTCCGGGCTCGCTGGTGAGGGTTCGAAACAGGGAATGGGTGGTCATGCCCTCCGCCAACAGGGACCTGCTTCTGCTCAGGCCCCTCGGCGGATCGACGGACGAAATGACCGGCATCTACCTTCCCCTTGGCTTCAGGGAGGACGCGGTCGAGTCGGCGGAATTCCCTCTGCCCGGCGCAGGCGACATAGGCGATATCGCCTCCGCGCGATTGCTGTATGACTCGTCGCGTCTATTGTTTCGCGCGGGCGCGGGGCCTTTTCGCTCTATCGCGAAACTCTCGTTCCGCCCGCGCTCGTACCAGATGGTGCCGCTCATCATGGCGCTCAAGCTGGACCCCATACGCCTCTTTATAGCCGACGACGTGGGGGTAGGAAAGACAATAGAAACACTGCTTATAGTAAAGGAACTGATTGAGCGCCGGGAGATCGAACGTTTCGCCGTGGTGTGCCTGCCGCACCTGTGCGACCAGTGGCAGGACGAGTTAAAGGACAAGTTCGGCATCGACGCGGTCATCATTCGGTCGAACACGCAGGCGCGGCTGGACCGGCAGATTCACGGGGATACGAGCGTTTACGAATACTATCCGTACCAGATCATCTCGATCGATTACATCAAATCCGAAGGGCGCCGACAGGTGTTCATCCAGCAATGCCCGGAGCTCGTTATAGTCGACGAGGCCCATACCTGCGCACGGCCGGCCGGCGCGGTTAAAAGCAAACAGCAGCGGCACAGCCTGATACACGATATTGCCCGAAAACCTGGGCAGCACCTCATACTCTTAACAGCCACTCCCCACAGCGGGAAGCCGGAAGAGTTCTCCTCGCTCCTCGGCCTTATTAAGCCCGATTTCGAGCGGCTCGACCTTCCGCAGGCATCGCAGGAGGAACGGCGCAAGCTGGCGCTCCATTTCGTTCAGCGCAGGCGCGCGGACGTGGAGCGCTGGATGGACGAGGATACGCCATTTCCGCGACGGGACGCCGGGGAATTCGAGTATACCCTCTCGCCGAAGTACGCCGCGCTTTACGAAGACGCGCTGGACTTCGCCCGGAACCTCGTTAGCGGCGGCACGGGCGATGGCGCCAGGAAGTACCGGTACTGGTCGGCGCTGGCCCTTTTGCGCGGCATGATGTCGAGCCCCGCCGCGGGCGTGGAGATGCTGGAAAACCGGATCGCCCGGGAGATGGATATCGACGAGCTTGTCGCCGACGAGGACAACCCCGTTATGGACCGCGATTACGGTTTCGAGGGCGACCATAGCCACACAGAGGTGGTGAGCAAAACGACCTGGAGCACCGCCCAGAACAAACGCTTGAACGAGCTCGCGGCGGCTCTTGGCGCCCTGCGCTCTATTGAGGACGACCGCAAGGCGGCCCGGGCGCTGGAGATTCTCAGCCAATGGCTTGCCGGCGGTTACTGCCCGGTGGTCTTCTGCCGCTATATCGCGACCGCCCGATATCTCGGAGAACTGCTGGGCCCGGCGCTAAAGAAATCCGTTAAAGGCCTCGACGTGCAGGTGATAACGAGCGAAGATCCCGATG